>OWIH01000126.1_pt1 | contig 42449 bp, 56 predicted proteins | sample 1732891 | NCBI WGS metagenome assembly OWIH01 (sample SAMN05065765, study PRJEB22554) | human gut metagenome | biome: ENVO:2100002; feature: ENVO:00000062; material: ENVO:00002003 | host: Homo sapiens | place: USA
AGGAGGTAATCAAAATAGCTTACGATTATGCAGAAATTCCTGAGCAGTATAGAGATACTGCTTTTTATTATGCACTCGATGTGGTCGAAGGCAATGTTAAAGCTTGTCAGAAAGTTATCAAAGCTTGTCAAAGACATTTGGATGATTTAAAAAACATCAGCAATTCTAATTTTGAATTTGATTATTTCCCAGAGAAAGCCCAAAACACTATCGACTTTCTAGAAATCTTGCCAGATGTTAAAACAGGCAAAACTTATCCGTTGGCTAGATTTCAAAAATTCATCATCTCCAGCTTATATGGCTGGCGAAAGAAAAAAGACCATTCTGTCAGACGATTTCGCAAAGCTATGGTTTCAGTTGCTCGTAAGAATGGGAAGACCATTTTAATCGCTGGTATTTTGCTATATGAGTTTTTATTTGGCAAGAACCCTGCATTAAGTCGTCAGTTATTCTGTACGGCTAACGACCGCACGCAGGCAAGAATTGCTTGGACAATGGCTAAGAAGCAGTTAGAAGCTCTTAGGACTAAGGATAAGGACATCTTCAAAGCAACTAAAATTGTTCGCGATGAGTTAACAAACAAGCGTGATGAATCTTATATTAGAGCATTAAGCCGCGACACTGGTGCAGTCGATGGTTTTGAACCATATGTTGGCGTGCTAGATGAGTACGCCGCAAGCAAAACCAATGAAATGATTGAACTTTTGGAATCTGGGCAAGGTCAGCTTGATAATCCATTGATTTTAATTATTTCGACAGCTGGTCTAGATTTAAATGTACCAATGTACACCATTGAATATAAGTACGCTACTAAGATTTTAGATAAGAAAACAGTCGATGATTCGTATTTTGCGTTCATTTCCGAACAAGATGACGAGAAAGAAATTGCTGACGAAAGCAATTGGATTAAGTCAAATCCTATTTTGGAAGTGCCAGCGTTGTATGAAAAAATCATGGATTATTTGCGAAAAAGGCGTAAAACTTCGCTTGAAACGGGTGAAATTAACAAAGTTTTGGTTAAAAATTTCAACATGTGGCGTCAATCTAGCGAAGCCTCTTATATGGATAAACAAACGTGGGAAGATGCACTTATTGATAAGCCAGATACGACTGGCAGACGCGTCTGGATAGGGGTAGACGTTGGACATTCAAGTGACTTGTTTTCAATCAGCACAATGACGATGATGGATGATTATTGGTTTGCTGATAGTTTTTCTTTTATCGCTACTAAGTATGGACTGATAGCGAAAGAAAAGCGAGACGGCGTTTCTTATACGAATTTAGAGCGCATGGGCGAATGTGAAATTACCACACTCGAATCTGGTGTCATTGATAATGAGCGAGTTATGGAAAAACTCGAAGAAATGGTTATTGAAAACGATTGGGAAGTTCAAGGAATTTACTTCGACCCTTATCAATATGGAGCTTTGCTAACCATGATTGAGAAACGACACCCAGAGTGGACACAAGTCCAAATCCCACAAACGACTATGGTTTTGAATATGCCGACAAAACAGTTTAGAGATGACGTCAAAACTGGGAAAATAAAACATTCGGGCAATAAGTTACTTACAATGGCTGTTAATAATGCTTATACACGAGTTGATAACAACGGTATGCGTATTGATAAGAATAAAAACAGCAATAAAATTGACCCGCTCGATGCACTTTTAGACGCATATGCGGCTTGTTATCTCGAAGCATTTGACGGTGCTGGCTATTGGACTGATGAGAAAATCTTTGAAAGTGGAGGTCTGTTTTGAAATTTCTTAAAAATAACATTCATACATTACTACTACTAACGGGCTTTGGCTTGATTGATTATTCATTTTTTAGATTGGATTTAACAGCTGGCTTTATGTGTTTGGGTTTGATGTGTACATTTTTAGGTTTATATATTGACAAAACCATGCGCTAGAAAGGAGGTGAGACAATGAGCTTTTTTCAGTCGTTAGGAGATTCCAAACTCTCTTATGACGATTATGTCGCTTCGGTAGTGTCTGGCAATGATAGCGCAAAGTATGTTGGTATTTCAGCTCTTAGAAACAGCGATGTGCTGACAGCGACTTCAATTATTGCTGGTGATATTGCTAGGTTCCCTTTGATTAAGAAAAATGTTAACGGTGACATCATTCAAGACGAGGACATCAATTATCTGTTGAATGTAAAATCGACTGGCAATGCTTCGGCTCGAACGTGGAAATTTGCAATGGCAGTCAATACTATTTTGACAGGTAATGCTTATTCTCGTATTTTGAGAGACCCACGGACTGGCAAAGCGTTGCAATTTCAGTTTTATAAACCATCTGAAACTCGTGTAGAAGAATTAGATAGCCATGAACTTATCTATACTTTCGTTGACAGTTTGACAGGCAAAGAGGTTGCTTGTGGAGCTGATGATGTCATTCATTGGAAATTCTTTAGCCATGACACAATCTTAGGGCGTTCTCCGTTGCTGTCTTTGGGTGATGAAATTAGTTTGCAAAACAGCGGAACAAGTACGCTTTTAAAATTCTTTAAAGACGGTTTTTCAAGCGGTATTTTAAAAATGGAAGGCGCTATGTTGAGTGGTGAAGCTCGCAAAAAGGCTCGTGAAGAATTCGAGAAAATGCGAGAAGGAGCGAAAGGTGGCAGTCCACTAGTATTCGATAAGACAATGTCCTACGAGCCACTCGAAATTGATACTAATGTCTTGCAATTGATTACAAGTAACAATTTTTCAACAGCTCAAATCGCTAAAGCCTTGCGTATACCTAGTTATAAATTGGGCGTAAACAGCCCTAATCAGTCCGTAGCGCAACTTACAGAAGATTACGTTACAAATGACTTGCCGTTCTATTTTGACGCGATAACGAGCGAATTAGGACTTAAAATCTTTAGTCCAAGAGATAGGCGGAAATGCCGACTTGAGTTTGACACACGTAGTGTAACAGGTCGAAATGTTGATGAGATTGTTAAACTTGTCAATAATACATTGTTGACACCAAACCAAGGACTTATCGAGCTTGGCAAACAGCCGTCTGATAATCCAGATATGGATAGGTATCAAACAAGCCTTAATTACGTTTTCTTGGACAAGAAAGAAGAATATCAATCATTGAAAGGAGGTGAGACTAATGCCGAAACGAATTCAGATGAGGGGCCCGCTGATTCCGAATAATAGCCAAGAAGTTTACGACTATTATGGAATGGAAGCGATCAGCGCTAAATCGATTGCTGAAGCTCTTCCAGAAGATGGTTCAGACGTAGTAATTGAAGTCAATTCAAACGGAGGTTTGGTGACAGTAGGCAGTGATATTTACACAACGCTGAAAAACTATTCTGGGCACGTCACAGTTGAAGTAACTGGAATGGCTGCAAGTGCTTGTAGCGTCGCAATTATGGGCGCTGACAAAGTCGTTATCAGTCCAACAGCTCAAATCATGATTCACAAAGCGCTATTGACTTCTGTAGCTGGTAATAGTGACGACCTTGAATCAGCAGCAAACGCTTTGAAAGCTAGCGATAAAGGCATTATTAATGCTTACAAGGCTAAAACTGGTTTAAGCGAAGATGAATTGCTTGAACTCATGAAAAATGAAACGTATATGAGTGCTGACGAAGCTGTTGAAAAAGGTTTTGCTGACGAAGTAATGACTTTTGACGAACAGCAGGCAGTTGCAAGTATTGGCAATGGACTGTTACCACAAGCGGTTATTGACGACTATTTTGCAAATCATGGCAACAAGCGAAAACAGGAAATTGAAGCTATGAAACGTGAAATCGAAAAAGAAGAAATTTTACAAGGACTTTAAGTCCTTTTTATTTTGCACAAAAAAGGAGAAAAACTATATGTTTGATGAAAAAATCAAAGAATTAAAAGCATCTATCAACTCGCTTTCAACTACTATCGCTGATAAAACAGCGCAGGTTAAAAACGCTCTTGAAGCTGATGACCTTGAAAAAGCTCGTACAATCAAAAACGAAATTGACACTGCTAAAGAAGAATTAAAAACAGCTAAAGCTGATCTTGAACTTTTTGAAGCTACTAAAAATTCAGGTGGGGCAGAAAACAAAAAAGGTCACGAAGTAAAAGGAGAAGATATGAATTATCGTGATAAAGTTAACGCATTTTTGCATTCAAAAGGCGCTGTTGTAAATGAAGGACTTCGCTTCGACGGTAAAGATGAAGTGCTTATCGCAATGAACGAAGTTACACCAGTAGCACCAACAACTGACGGTGTTAAGAAAGCAGATACGACTAAAATTACTAGCGAAGAGCTTGTTACGACTCCAATCCGTGAAATTAAGACTACTGTTGATTTGAAACCATTCACAACAATTTATCCAGCTAAAAAAGCTTCTGGTAAATATCCAATTTTGAAAAAAGCGACATCAAAAATGGTTAGCGTTGCTGAATTGGAGAAAAACCCAAAACTCGCTAAACCAGAATTCGAACAAGTTGATTGGTCTGTTGAAACATATCGTGGAGCTATTCCAGTTTCACAAGAATCTGTTGACGATGCAGATGTTGATTTGATTAGCATTGTTGCTGAAACAGTCGGTCAAATTAAAGTCAACACAACTAATGCAGCTATTGCCGACGTACTTAAATCATTTACAGCAAAAACAGTAGCAAACGTTGATGACATTAAGAAAATTCTCAATATCGACCTTGACCCTGCTTATGACGTGGCATTCGTGGTTTCACAAAGCTTCTACCAAATTCTTGACACTCTTAAAGACGGGAACGGACGTTATCTATTACAAGACTCAATCACAGCAGTAACTGGCAAAGTTTTGCTTGGTAAACCAGTATTCGTTCTCTCTGATGAAGTTCTTGGCGCGTCCGGAGAAGCGAAAGCGTTTGTTGGTGATTTTAAACGTGGTGTCTTGTTCGCAGACCGCAAAGATCTTGGACTTCGTTGGGCAGATAACGAAATCTACGGTCAATACTTGCAAGCTGTTCTTCGTTTTGGCGTTAAGAAAGTTGATGCGAAAGCTGGCTACTTCGTAACATTTACACCCAGCGAAGGCTGATGCGGAAATCGTAAGCGTTCCGACTGAGGCGAACACAATTACAGAGATTAAAGCTTACTTAGATACTAAAGGTATTAGCTATACAAGTAGTATGACTAAAGCTGAATTATTGAACTTAGTAAATTCTTAAGGAGGTAGCTAAATGGCAGTCTCACAAGAATTACTGGAAGCAGTTAAGCTCTATTGCAAGATTGACTTTGACTTTGAAGATAGCATTTTGGAAGAAATGATCGAAGCTGCGCAAGAACAGATTTGCTTTGCGATTGAAGCTGGTTCAACACCAGAAGATTTTGCGGGTTACAAAAAATTCGACCTTGCTGTTAAGAAACAAGTTAAAGAAGATTATGAGCATAGAGGCGTAACTGCCGATAGCAATCGTTACCCGCTGGCGAATGGTGTGTTAAACATCGTTCACCAATTACGTTTGCGAGGTGATGGCAATGTTGACACGTAAGATGAATGTGCGTATCACCATTTTTAAAAGAGAAGGCGGGCAAAACGAAGATGGTGAGGTTTTAGATAATGTCAGAACAGACATAATGAGCTGTTGGGCTGAAGTGTCTAAGACGACTGTTAAAGATTTTCGTGAGAATACGACAGGCAAACAAGCAGATAATGCAGTGTTGACTAAAACGAGCGACACGAAAGTCTTTTTAATTCGCTATATGCCTAAACCACCTTTTGACAATTCAATGTTCGTTGATTTTAACGGGCTTGAATATAAGATTGAAAAAATGGAAGTTGATTACGCCAACAAGGAAATGATTATGATAAGCGGGGTGCGTGTCGAATGACATCTGGACTCGATGAAATCTTATCTAATCTTACGAAATTGCAGGTTAAAGCACCTAAAACAGCGAGAGCAGCGGTAACTGAAGTTGCTGATAAATTTGAAGAACAATTGAAAACCAACACACCAGTTGAAAGCGGTGAGTTGAGAGATGACACGGCAGTCAGTGGTTTTAAAGGAGCCAGCGAAGGTATCGTTTCGAAAGAAATTGGTTATGGTAGTGCTACTGGGTGGCGTGCGAAGTATCCTGATTCAGGAACGATTTATCAACGAGGTCAAGAATTTGAAGAAAAAACAATCAATCAAATGACCCCTGTTGCTAAGGAAATTTTTGCAGAAAAAGTGAAGGAGGGCTTAGACTTATGATCGCCGAAACGACGGCTTACAGGCTATTAAGTAACGATGTTCAATTGAATGAGCTGTTTGACAGCTATCGTGGAGGGAAGTTTGGGGGCGGTTTTAAACAAGGAATTTTCACTTATGACATTCCAGAGAAACCCACCAACATGAAGAAAAAAGAACTAGCTCCATTTCTGCGAATTAACACGATTTACGATGCGCCAAATGCATATGCTGACGATGGCTATATTGGCACGGAACAGCGTATTGTCATCAATTTTTGGTGTCAAACGGCTGCGCAATCAGAAGCAATTGTAAAACGCATCGATGCCATTCTAACCGAAGCGGGTTTTGAATGGTATACAGCTAACGAAACGCCTCGGTATAAAGATAACGATATTGGCTTACTGATGAACGTAAGAAAATATCGTTTTTTTGATTGGGGTAATTAAAAGAAAGAAGGAATTAATACATGGGTAAAGTAAAATTTGGTCTTAGTGGTTGTGAATATGGCGTTTTGAATAATGCTGAAAAAGTTACACAAAGCAAACGACTTCCAGGACTTACAAGCGCAAAACTTGAGCTAACAAACGAACTAAAAACACTTTCAGCTGATGACGGACCATACGTTGTCGTTTCTGGTGGTATTACAGAAGCTAAATTAACAATTGAAACATACGACTTGACATCTGATGCACGCAAAGACTTCTTTGGCATTACTGTTGAAAACGGTGTTGAAAAATATACCAAAGACCTTACACCGAACGATATTGCAATTTTATTCCGCACTAAAATGGACGATGGCAATTATGTATGGGTTGGCCTCTTGAAAGGTAAATTCAATCTTCCTGGCTTTGAAGCATCTACTGTTGATGGTGCGCCAGACCCTAAAGCTGACTCAATTGAAGGTAGCTTCGTAGCGCGTGGTGGCGAAGATGGCACAGTTCTCTTGATTGGTCGTGAAGATGCAGACGGCTTTGACCTAACAGCGTTCAAAAAAATGGTATTTCCAACTGCGGGATAATCAACTGGCCGCATTTTGCGGCCTTTTATTTTTATGTGAGGAAAAATTATGTACGAAATTAAATTGAAAAAAGGTGGCGTTACCAAAGAATACGCAAAAGAATACATCAATGTTGAAGATAACCTTTTAGCTGTTGACCACAACGCACGTCAAAACGCTTTTATTTCAAATGATAAAGCTGCTTTCGATTCGAAACAAACACGAAAACTTAACGAAGCGTACCTTCAAATGTTCGTTGATATGTATGGCAAGCAATTCACTGTTGTTGATTTAAAAACTGCAGATGTTGAGACATTGAACGTACTTGACAAGCTTTATGTTGACGCTTTGGGTCGCGGCAAAAACAACGAAGAGGAAGATGCCGAAAAAAAGGAATAACACCAGAGCAAGCCAAGTCTAACTTGTTAAAAATGATTCAATCGCTTTTGAATAGCGGCTACACGATTCTTGATATTAAAAAAATGCAACTGTCAGATTTTGAATTAATGGTAGAAGCATTAGAACAAGAAACAGTAGCAGAAGAAACTGAGACAACGTTAGATAAGGCTTTTCCTTTCTTGTTCGGTTAGAAAGGAGGATAAATGGGAAATATAGGTAAATTGGTAGCCACTGCGACGCTTGACATAGCGCCGTTTCAAACCAACACAAAACAATTGAAAACTTACATGCGTGGCATCGACAGCTCTTTGAAAGCCGTTGAAAAATCTATTAGCGGTCAAGGAAGTAAAATCAAAGGTTTGCGTGCCGTCTATAACGAAACAGGACAAGCTTTAAAAGGCTACCAATCGCTATTAGTACAGCAATCCCAAAAATATAATGCTTTGAAGGCTGAAATAGGTGATTTCTCGACAGCGACAGCAGCTCAAAAAGACGCTCTGATTGGCGCACATACAGCGATGATGGATACCGCAGCTAAAGTAAGCGAGTTACAAGGACGTTTACAAGGCTTAGCTACTGAAATGAGTGTGTTTACTCGAATGGGCTCGGCAATGACCAATTTTGGTAACACGCTTCAAAGCGTCGGCGGTAAGATGACAGGGCTTGGGAATACCATGACGGTTGGTGTGACAGCGCCAATTGTAGCAGGAGTTGGAGCCGTCGTTAAATCTGCCATGTCCTGGGAAAGTGCGTTTGCTGGTGTTAAAAAGACCAACGATGAAGTCGTTGATTCGAACGGTAATGTGGTTTACTCATATGCGGATTTGGAAAGCGGTTTGCGTGGTTTAACAGCGCAATTGCCAGCTAGTCACGAAGAAATTGCAGGGGTGGCTGAAGCAGCTGGTCAGTTAGGCATCAAGTCACAAGACGTTGTTAGCTTTACCAAAACCATGATTGATATGGGCGAGTCAACTAACTTGTCAGCTGAAGACGCGGCATCAGCAATTGCTAAAATTGCAAATATTACTGGTTTAACATCAGATGAGTACCAACGTTTTGGTAGTTCAGTAGTAGCTTTGGGTAATAACTTCGCTACCACTGAATCAGACATTGTCAGCATGGCTAACCGTTTAGCGGCTTCTGGAACATTGGCAGGTTTGACTAACCAAGAAATTCTAGGTCTTGCGACAGCGATGTCTTCTGTCGGTATTGAAGCAGAAGCTGGGGGGACTGCAATGACCCAAACCCTATCAGCTATCGAATCTGCGGTAGCTGCTGGCGGCGAAGACTTGCAAAAATTTGCAACAGTCGCTGGCGAATCCGCACAAGAATTCGCTGATAAATGGAAAAATCATCCAATCGAAGCTATCCAAGATTTCATTCGAGGTCTTGGAAAACTTGACGAAAAAGGCGAGAGTGCCACTATGGTGTTGGACGACATGCAACTTTCTGGTGTTCGTCAGTCTAACATGCTTAAATCATTAGCACTTGCCGCAGATACAATGACAGGTGCGGTTGATCTGTCAAATCGGGCATGGAGTGAAAATACGGCGCTTACTAACGAAGCAAGCACACGTTACGAAACAACTGAATCAAAACTTAGAATGTTAAAAAACCAAGTGGTCGATATGGCTATCGACTTCGGTGGTCCGTTCGTAGATGCGTTAAAAAATGGTCTCGAGGCATCTAAGCCACTCATTCAGACGTTGTCTGACATGGCCAAGAAATTCAACGAACTAAGTCCAGCTCAACAACAGCACATTATGAAGTGGCTAGCTATTTCAGCAGCTGCTGGTCCAGTGCTTTCGATTTTAGGAAAACTAACAACTGGTCTCGGCAGCATGTTTAAAGTCTTCGGTTCAGTCAATAGTGGAATTGGAAAACTTGTCGGCAAGCTCGCACCAATGGCTTCTGGCTTAACTGGTGTTGGAAGTGCAGCAGGTGGAGCGGCAGGTGCCGCATCTAACTTCGGTGGTGCAGTAGGATTGCTATCCAATCCACTGGGACTTGTCGTCGGCGGGGCGGCAGCACTCGCTGGTGGTTTGGTTGTATTAGCTAATGCTAAACAGCACGCTCGTGAGGAAGCTCAAAAATACGGAACAACGCTTTCTGGCGAAACCAAAGGTGCGCTTGACCAATTCGGAACTGCAGTGACTAACGCTCAGATTGCTATGACCAACTTTGAAACCGGCGCAGTGCAGTCTGCCGATAATGTCAAGACGGCTGTAAGCGATATGATGAAACAAATCACAGATGGTGCCAGTGACACCAAAACTCGAATAGATGAGCTCGCTCAAAAATACGGTTTTACCGATGAGCAGGTAGCCGCAGCGAAAGCTAAACAAGACCAGATTGTTTCGAATTCGCAAGCGATGGCAGACCAAATCACGTCAATTTACGAGAAACACAATGGCGACGTCAGCAAATTGACCGCTACCGAAAAGACGATTGTTGAAAACAATATGAGAGAACTTTGCAAAGCTCGTATTCAGGAATTGGGCCTTGGTAAAGATAAAGAAAAAGCTATCCTCAGAGTCTTTAACGGTGACGTTAAAAACATGACGATGGCACAGCTCAAAGACCAATCTTCGGCTTTGAAAGCTGCGATGAAAGAAGAACAAAAATCGTATAAACAACAGCGGAGCGATTTGAAAGAATCACTAAAACTCGGTCTTATGGATCAAGAGGAATACAACACGAAAATGGCTACGCTCAAGGCACAACACAATGCGACGATGTCTGAATTCGGTAAAGCACTAATTAAAGTAGCACAAGAACAAGATGCTCAAAGTGGCCAGTTTGGTGTGTACGCTGAAAAGGTTCGAAAAGTCTTGGCAGATTATGGCATGAGCTTTGAAGATTTGTCGAACCAAGCTTTGGAGTCTGCTAATAAAATAGGTCAAAATACATCGATGATTGGTACATATGCTGCCGATATGTCATCAGATGCAAGAACCGCTACCGACGAATGGAATTCTTTGACGCTCGATTTGTTAACTGGTGAACTTAAAACGAATGCAGTGCAAGAAGTAGCAAAAGCTTTGACTGCTGAAAACGGTTGGAACAACATGGAATTCATTCTCAAGAATGCCAATATAAATTCCAACGCTCGCGTAGAAGTTGCAGACGCTTTGCAAAGATTAGGCGAATGGGACAATACGACACCTGAGCAAAAAGAATTGTTGTTTCAAAACGACAAAGGTTTGTTAGCTATTTACCAATCTAAAGACCAGCTCGATATTTGGAACGGTATGCCGACAAACGTTAAAGAACTTTTGTGTGAAAATGAAAAATTCACTTCGAACGCAGGAACAGCTAAAGAAATGCTTGACAAGTGGAATAATGCAACACCAGATCAAAAAGATTTGATAGCGCATAACCAAACGTCTGACGCCGTCAGCGCAGCAATCAATATGCTTTTGACTGTGCCTGATGCCAAAGACACTAATTTGACAGCTACTGATAGCACAGGTGGCGCCACTGGTTCTGCCCAAAGTAAAATCAATAACGTTAACCAGAAATCAGTCCCTGGAATCTTAGCATCCGACTTAACAGGCGGGGCTACGGGTTCTGCCCAAGGTAAAATAAACAACGTTAATCAGAAATCAGTACCCGGTATCTTAGCATCCGACTTAACAGGCGGACCAACAGGAAGCGCCAAAGCAAAAATTGCTAGCGTTCATGGTAAAACAGTACACATCAGTGCTGTAGACCGCGCCTCTGGCATTATTTCAGGGATCAAAGGCTGGATAGATTCTCTGCACGACAAAGTCGTTAATATCAGAACGAACCACACAAAAAATGAAAAAGGTACTAACTTCCACCCAGGTGGATTAGCGCTTGTAAACGACCAAAAGGGCGGCACTTATCGCGAATTGGTCACTTTGCCTGACGGAACTAGCTTCATTCCGAAAGACCGTAACGTTATGCTGCCGCTCCCTCGAGGTTCAAAAGTCCTACCTGCCAACAAAACAAAACAACTGTTTCCTCGCTATGCGAACGGAATTGGATTTGAAAATACTCGTGTTGCAGATGTCGCACGAAGAATCGGTAATTTGCAGTCACAAAGTGACGTGGCCGTTTTAACCGACCACAGCGATAATAGCAACATTAATCAAGCTCTTAATAAGCTTATCGAACTCGTAGCGGAAAACACAGACAGCTTAGATAAGCTGGCTGCAAGACAAATAATTATTGAAAACTACATGGATACTGAACGCGTTGGGCGTTCGGTTGCTAAGTCAGTAACTAGTGAACAAGAGCGTCAGAACTCCATTAAAAACGCAATCTATGGAAAGGGGTGGTAAAAATAGAAAAAGTATTTTTTGACGAAAAAGAATTGACACAATACATTACAGTAGCTTCCGATTTTCATCTGTGGCAAGGTGCCGATTTCGACCCGCAGTTTTCAGAAAATGAAATTCTGAGTGGTTCGGAATTCAATTATACGCGTTTTGGCACAAAGACAATACCTGTGCCGTTTTATACGTGCACTGGCTCAGTCGAAGACTATAATCAGCTACAGCGCATTTTAAAAGTCAAAAAACCTAAAGAACTCCGTTTCAGTAGTCTGCCGAATTTAACGTTTCAGGCTATTCCAAGTGGAGATTTAGACTACGATAAGATAACACGAAACGCTGGAAAAGGCACAATTAACTTTATTATCGCAGATGGCTTAGCACATTCAAAAACAGCACGAGAGTTTGAATTTGCTAAGAATTCTGACGGCATTTGGGAAACTGAAATCGTCAACGACGGTAGTGAAGACGCATATGTCAATTACGAAATTAAGCTCAAGAAAGAATCTGGTTTCGTTGGCATTGTTAGCGAGTATGGTGCTATGCAATTTGGGAAAGTTGACGAAGCAGATGGTTACACCGCACGAAAAAACGTGACCGTTTTAAGTAACCAAAAAGGCGATTTTGCCAATTGGGCAGACGGTACTGTTTGTTACGAAAATCAAAGAAAAATCGTAACAACTCAAATGACGTCAGATGCAGCGTTCAACGGCCGTCTTGGTTTATTGCCGAGTTCCTTCAGAACGAGCGGAACATCTGGTGCCCTGCAGTATGGAGCGGTTAAAGAATACACACTAACCAATCCTATTTCTCAATGGTATATTTGGGCTAGAGCTTGGTTTGAAACTGGATTGATGGGGCAAACTGGCGCCTGGTGTCTGTCTGTACTAGATGAAGGTAATCATCTCATAGCTGGCATGGCAATTGAGAAAGACGACACAGTTGGTAATACTGCTAATATTCGCTTCTTAATGGGTGACGGTTCAGGTGGTAGCCGTACGGTTAAGACAATTCCATTCACGCCATCGTATTGGTTGCCACCTAACCCATACGGTTCAGAGGGACGTGCTAAGAACTCGAATATGTTCGACTTAGTAAAAGAGAAAGACCGTGTGCAGTTCTTCTGGTACGGTGGCTATTATCCGTACTATGATTCTCGTTTAGCAAATGTCAAAGCGAAGAAAATTCAGTTTTTCGTCGGACAGTATGCAGGACGAAACACGACCGACAGAAAAGTGACACATCACTATTTAAACGATTTTCTTTTTCAAGAATTGCATGTTGATTATTGGAAAGACGTTCCTAATCGCTATCCAAGCGGTTCAACGATTGCTATTGACGGCGAAAAAGGGCAAATCAAAGTCAATAATCAAATTCGTTTAGATGACGAAATTCTTGGTACGACTTATTTCAAAGTTCCACCTGGGAAGACAAAAGTGCGGTTATTAGTTTCTAGTTTTGCCGAAGTGGCAAGTGCCACAGCAACAATACAGGAGGTTTACATTTGAGCAAGAATAATGTACGTATTGCAATTCGTGATTCAACAGACAGCCATAATGTGGCTTTTTTTGATAATAAAGCAGGAATTAAATATAAGAGTGCTAATTTGCACCGCTTCTTAGCAGGTTCAGCAAGTATTTTAACGATTAAGTACAATTCAAAAGATATTGACAGTATTCGTTCTGGCTGTAAGCTAGCTTTTCGCTATAAGAATCGTGACTACTGGCTTAATGTCATGAGCTTTGAAAAGAAAGGTTTTGAAGTCGAATTGACCGCTTATTCGCTTGGCCTTGAATTGAATAATGAAACTCGTGGCGAACATAAACCAGCGAATGCTATGTCAATTGCTGAATATGTGGCTTATTACGACCCAGAACACGCTTTAACAATCGGCGTTAACGAAGTATCTGACAAGCGAATCAAATTGGAATGGACGGGCACAGACACGATTCTTGCACGTCTTTTTTCTGTTGCGAACAGTTTTGGCGCAGAACTTGATTTCAACGTTGAACTCAATGACGATTATTCACTTAAACGTCAAGTGTTGAATATCTATAAAAAAGGTAATCTTGGCACAAATAAGGTCAGTCAACCTGTAAGAGTTGGCAAAGAGCTTAAAGTCATCAACTACAGCGATAATATCAAAGAGTTAAGAACAGCAGTTCGAGCAACTGGTAAAGACGGCTTAACTATTGACGGTCTTAATAAAACAATTTACGACAACAATAAAGAGCTACTCTATTACTCAAGTGGTATGACAGTCTATGCGCCACAATCTCGTGACCGCTTTCCATCTGTTGGCAAAGGCTCAAATGACAACTGGATTGTTAAAGATTTAGGTGAAACACAATATGAGACCAAAGAAGCTCTTTGGGGTTATATGTATGGAGAAATCCAAAAAATATCTGTGCCAGAAATCACCTACGAAGTTGAAGGTGCTATAGAAGCTGGTATCGGCGACACGCAAACATTGATTGATGATATTCACTTTGAACCAGCGTTATATGTGCAGGCTCGGGTTTCTGAACTTGAAGATGACATCTTGACAGGCAAAGTGACAAACTCAACATTTATCAACTTTGAACGCAAATACAGTCAGATTGCAGACAGCTTATTAAAACAGGTTGAAGCACTAGCAGAAGAGGCAGCGCCTTACATCGTCCGTCTATCAACTGATAATGGCTACAATTTTAAAAACGGTCAAGGTACAAGCACAATCACCGCACGTCTTGAGAAATACAGCAAAGACATAGCGGCAACATGGAAGTGGGTCGTTGATAATAAGGTTGTTGGAACTGGTGACAAACTAACGGTTAAGGCTGAACAGGTCACGAACACAATGGCTGTCACGGTCATTGCTTACGTTAATGGCAATGAAGTTGTACGCGACTACATGACCTTTTCAAACAGCGATGACGGTGTAGGTGTTGAATCTATCGACCGCTATTTCACATCAAGTGACCAATCGGACGGCGTGACAATCGAAGGAGCAGAATGGTCTGATAAACCACCAGCACCGACAGAAGACGGCAAGTATTTATGGGCATATGATGAAATCACTTATACAGACGGCACAGTTACCACGACGAAACCAGCCGCTGTTGGTGCAAACTTTGACGTCGATGCCTTTCGCGCTGAAATCGCCGAAGACCTAAAAGACGTACCAAACCGTGAGGAATTTGAAAACAAAATTGCCGAGGAATTGGCTAACTCAAAAGCGGAAATCGAAACGCAGATTGAAACAGCCAAAACGCAAGCTGAAAGCAACGCCAAAGAATACGCTGATGAAATCAACCAGGCAACAGCAGAAGTCGCAGAACAAGCGAATACAGCTGCCAACAGTTTAAAATCTGACTTAGCCAAAGTCAAAACTGATTTAACTACCACAACGTCAACTGCAAATGCTGCTAAGACGTCAGCAAGCGAAGCCAAACAGCAACTTACCGCAGTAGCTAATGATTTGTCTAAAGCAAAAACAGACTTGCAAAACGCTGTTAGCGCGGTTGACACAAAAGCTACGAATTTGCAGAGTGATGTATCAAATCTCAATACAAGTTTGTCTAACACAGCTAAAGCGTTGCAGACACAAGGCACGACATTAGCCAATCAAGCTAAAGAGTTACAGACACAAGCTAGTCAGTTAACGGATCAAGCAAAAGCGCAAGAGACGTTAACTACACGAGTAGAAAATGTTGAGACTACTGCCAACGGCACTAAGACAACAGTCAGCGAATTAAGTAAAACAGTTACTCAAAATGGCAAAGACATCACAAGTGTGTCGAACCGTACTAAGACGGTTGAAACTAGTTTAACTAGCGCTAAAACGTCAATTAGCGAACTGCAAACAAGTGTATCAACAGCTAAAACTGATTTAACGAATCTGACTAAGCGAACTAAGACTGTTGAAGATGGCTTGACAGGAACTAAAACTAATCTTAGTGAGTTAACACAAACTGTTTCAAACGATGGTAAGACGATTGCTAGTCTAACCAGTCGAACTAAAACGGTAGAGGACAGCGTAAGTGGTCTTAAGACTACGATGTCAAGCGTGCAGAAAGATTTAACTGCTGTTACAACTCGCACTAAAACGGTCGAAGATGATTTGTCAGGAACTAAAACAACATTATCACAAGTACAGACAACAGCTAACAGTGCTAGTCAGAAAACAGCAACGTTGGAAACTGGTTTGAATGGGTTAACTGCGAAGTTTGATAATTTAAAAATCGGTGGCACGAATCTTTTGCTTTATTCGGGCGACCCATGGAAAGCTCCAAACGATTACTATCAAAATGTTGGTGCTATCAAGACAGATGAAACATTAAATGGCTCAATCGTGTACAAGACACGCTCTGCTTGGGCTAGTTTGCGCTCGAATTGGGGTAAACATCTAATCGACAGAAATAGCGTAAAAGTTGGCGACGAATTTACATATTCAGTCTACGTAAGAACCGACCAAGAAACACCAATAAAAGCACGGCTATTCTTTAGATATAGCGGTCAAAGCAACGCCGAAGATATGACGGGTGAAAAGCTTATTACACAAGAATGGCAGCGATTTACGAAGACATTCACCGTTACTCAAAAAATGTTGTCTGATTCCTCTAAGTTGAACTGGGTTGGTTTCGAACAAACATCAAACAGCGAAGATGGAAAATTTGTTTATTATGCTTGCAATAAGTTGGAACGTGGGAACATCGCGACCGATTACAGTCCAAACGAAGCCGACCTCGAGCAAAAGGTTTCTGAATATAAGCAAACCGCAGACCAAAACTACGCAAGCTTGCAAACGACTGTACAAGCCTTAGATGGCACAGTGACAGCCAACAAGGCAACCGCAGACCAAACGGCGGAAGGCTTTAAGACACGTATTGAATCACTTGAAACGTACAAGAGCGGTGAATCAACACGGGCTAACCAATACTTTGAGAGCGCTAAGACTGAAACAGCACGGCAATTGACTGCTGAACGTACAGCGATTGCTAAGGACTACGTTGCTAAGTCAACATATACTAGCGATGTGACTGGCATTCGTAATGACTTAACAGCAACGACCACAACAGCCAATACGACTAAAACCAATCTTGCTAACTATCAAGCGAGCAATGATAAAGCAGTAGCTAACTTGCAAAGCAATCTGCAAACAGCGAATGGCAATATTAGCAGTTTGAAGACGAAAGTTGAAGCAGTACCTGGCCAGATTACAAGTGCGGTGTCTGCGGTTGAGGGGAAAATACCGAAAAGCGTTGGCGCAGTTAACTTATTTAAAGGTAGTCGTGATTTTAGCGGTACGAGCTGGGTTAATAATAACAGTAGTCTCTATACTGAAGATTATCAGGGCGTTAAGATATTTAAAAAAAATTCAATGTGGGGTGGGCTCTCGCAGTATTTCGAGGTGAAAACTGGTGAAGAGTATGTGTTTAGTGGATATGTCAAAAGTAGCGCTAAAACAGACAATGTTACATTCTATTTAGTCCACAAATCAAAACAACCCATGGCAACAGGACTTGTAAGCTTTGACTCTGCCAATACCCAAGATCTTGTAAATTTCGACTTGACAGACAAATACAAACGCATTGCTATTAAAATCAAAATCACTAAAGATGGCTGGATAATGCCACGTTTAGAGCGGTATAACAATGACGCTTATCTTTTCTTTGGCGGGTATAAGTTGGAACGTGGCAACATCGCAACTGACTACAGCCCGAACCCTGAAGACTATGACAGTAAGTTAGCAACTGCACAGTCTGAATTCAAACAGACGACTGACGCAATCAAAGCCAGTGTGTCTTCGTTGGATAGTTCAACGGTCAAGAGTGCTAGCTTGACTATTAATACAGACGGAATCGTCATGAAGGCTGGCAAGTCAACGACTGATGTTGCTAATGCAATTGGCTCTTATTTTGCTGTTAATCAGAATGCTATCAATCTGTTTGCTGACAAGATAAAAGTTAAAGGTGACATGATTGTTGATGGTGCCATCACAAGCAACAAGATAGCCAGCCAATCGATTAATACGGCACATTTGAACGGTAAAATCATTACTGCTGACGTGATAGCCACAGGAGCGATTACAGCAAATGCCATTAAAGCAGGAGCGGTAACTACCGACAAGATGACAGCGAACAGTATCAATGGCGACCGTATCACAGCTGGCACATTAGATGCAGCCAAAATCAAAGCTGGTAGCATTACAGCTAGTCAAATTGCAAGTGGCACAATTACCAGCGCACAAATCAAAACAGGAACAATTAGTGCAGCGAATATCGCAGTAGGTGCGATTACCACAGATAAAATAGCTGCTAATTCTATTAATTCAAGCAAAATTGTATCAAGTGGTATTACAGCGAACGTTATCAAAGGTGGTAAATTACAATCACTATCTAACGCAACTAATTTTGAACTTGATACTGGTAAGCTTTTTTACAATAACAACAACACTGGTATTTTTCGTGTTCAAGCAAATGCTAGTACAATGGGACTTAAATTTTCAAATACTAGTATCACAGTTAGTGGAACTAGCCGAATCTTATCGCGAGTTATTTTAGGCGGTGATCGTCGTGAAACTTCACTAGATGACGGAAAGTGGGACCAAGGTGGGTTTACTGGTATTGTGGCTGAAACAATCAACGGTGTTGATTCTAACGCTCACAGTCAAGCTGATACTTTACGTGTGATTGGAGATAATATTTATTTCACCCACAGTTACAACTACGACGCTCAAACAAAAACAAGTGCACAAGGTTGGAAGATGGAAACGTTCAGCCCTTTTTCAAGTTATGCAGGGAATGTCGTCTTGAAACCGTACGGTATTAATTATCGTCAATCAGACATCATCACTGGTGATGTTCGTTTAGATAACGGGGATGGCTCTGGTTATTGGGTGCGAGAATGTATAAGGACTTTAAGAAACTGTTTTCAACATTATCTCAACGGTGGAACAACATCAGGTGCTATGAATGCAATACGAGATGCTTTAAAAGAAATTTCAGGAGTTTAATATGGATAAAAATCAATTAATTATTAATGAATTACTACAAAAACTAGCCACTGCGCAATATGAAGCAGTACAATTACGTGCTGAATTAACAATTGCTAATCAGCATAACAGTGAACTTGAAGACAAGTTAGCTGCACTAATGCCTAAAGACGATTTGAAAGGAGGTGATGAATAATGAGAGCATGGAACGTTGTCGGGAAATACCCAATTTACACTGATGGAAAAGTAACACACACAGAAATCACACTAGCTACTTTGTCAGGCAGCTACGGCACATTCACTGAACGTGTCATTGGCGACCAAACTGGCAAAACTGACAATGAACTTATTGAATTAGCTCGTGATGCATATTTCAAAACTGAATATGCCGACAAAGCTATGCCAGAAGCCGTACTAAAAGTTGATGAGATGGCAAATAAATTTAATGAAAAATCTGTTGAATACCAAGAAACAATTGACCAAATGCAAGCGGCCATTGACAAATCTGAAAAAATAGCTCAACTAACGACTGCTACACTTAATGAATTGATTGGCGTAGTGTACCCTGATGAAGAAACTACTGACGGTGCTACAGATGAAACTGCTAAAGAAAATTAAAAATACAATTATAGGAGGAAAAACAATGATGATTAATTATTTTGCAATGCAAATTGAACTAGGTTGGATTACAATTGAAGCTGTTCCAAAACGCTTCCGTAAACAAGTACAAGAGCTCTTAGATTTGTCACACGCAGGCTTGCAAGACGAAAAATAGGTTTTAGGAAGCGGTGGATTATGAAAAATGAATTCTTCTCGGGTATATTCTCGCTTGTAGCCAGCTTGGTTGGAACGTTTGGCGGGATTATCACTAGTACAAAACTGATTAACTATCAAATCAATGAATTAAGAAAACGTGTTGAGAAGCACAACAACGTTATCGAACGAACTTATAGATTAGAAGAACACTGTAAATATGTAGATGAACGCATTGAGAAACTCGAAAGCGAGGTTGAGAAATGAAAAATTATTTTGAAAAGTTGGGAGTCAAAGTTTTGAAAACTATGGCGCAATCAGCGGTTGGCGTCATAGGAGCTAGCACATTAATTTCACAGGTCGATTGGAGAGTGGTTGTTTCAACCGCTCTTTTATCTGGCCTCGTTTGTGTGCTGACTAATTTGTCTGATTTGAAGGAGGAAGATGTCGATGAAAATTAAACGACTTTTAGCAGGAGTAACAGTGCTAGCTAGCTTATTGTTACAATCAACAGCTTATGCGGCTGTCGGCGACCAAGGTGTGGACTGGTCACGATACCAAGGCGCTAACGGCATCTTCGGTTATGGTCATGACAAGTTTGCTATTTGTCAAATCGGTGGTGTTAATGGCGGTGGTATGTACGGTCAATCAACGTATGAGACACAAGTTGCTTCGGCGATTGCTCAAGGCAAACGTGCTCACACTTACATCTGGTATCAAGTCGGCGGAAACGCTAGCTTAGGTGAACAAGTGCTAAATACATTCTTGCCGCAGGTTCAAACACCTAAAGGCTCAATCGTAGCGCTTGACTATGAAAGTGGCGCTAGCGCTGATAAACAAGCGAATACCAACGCTATTCTGCACGGTATGCGCATGATTAAAGCGGCTGGATATACACCTATGTATTATAGTGGCAAGCCTTACACAGTAGCTAACGTGTATGTTGACCAAATCATCCGTGAGTTCCCTAATTCGCTTTGGATGGCTGCTTATCCAGACTACAATGTGACACCAACACCAAATTATAACGTCTTCCCGAGCATGGACGGTGTAGCAATTTATCAATTTACGTCAACATATATTGCTGGTGGACTTGACGGGAACGTCGATTTGACTGGCATTACTGACAATGGTTATACTAAGAACAATAAACCAGAAACTGAAACACCATCAATTTCCCCAGGTCAACAAGCTGATAATACGCAAAAATCAGATATTGCTGTAGGAAACCAAGTTAAGGTTAAATTTGGTGCCAATGCATGGGCGACTGGTGAAGCTATTCCAACTTGGGTTAAAGGTCGCACTTACAACGTAGCTCAAGTGTCTGGCAATCGTGTGTTGTTAGCAGGCATTAATTCATGGATTAATAAAGCAGACGTTGAAATTATTTCAGTTTCATCTGCGCCAATTCAAGCGCCAGCTACTAACACATACACAGTACGTTCTGGAGACACACTTTCTAGCATTGCTTCAAAATTTGGGACAAGCTACCAAGCACTAGCTAGCTTGAATGGAATCTCAAATCCAAATCTTATCTACGCTGGACAAGTATTGCGTGTCAATGGTTCAGCAAGCGCTGGTTCAGTTTACTATACAGTGCGAGCAGGTGATAACCTATCAAGCATTGCAAGTCGTTACGGTACTAGCTACCAATCAATTGCTAGTCTCAATGGTCTAACTAATCCAAACTTGATTTATGCTGGGCAAACACTTAAAATTAAATAGTAAACACTTTTACGCTCTCAGCTTTTGCTGGGGGTGTTTTTGTATTTTTTTACAGTATAAATATAAATAAAAAACGTAAAAACACTAAAAAGTTTCGTTTTTGTAAAGAAAATTTGCGTTTTTAGAAACAAAAATAAGTATTTATAAGTTGAAATAAGGTTGAAACTATGGCATAATGTAGTTGCTATAACTCAAGACCTTTCTAAATATTTAGTTATGGAGTAATGCGATGATTGATGTATTAAAAATTGTCAATTGGTTCAAAGTACGAAATTATTCAGATATGAAAACTAACGATAATGTTGAAGCTTTGACTCAATTAAAAGTAATGAAATTATTGTACTATGCTCAAGGCGTATCGTTAGCTGTATATGATAAAGTATTATTTCCGGAAAAAATTCTGGCTTGGAGATATGGGCCTGCAGTTCAAGAAGTTTATGATGTATACAAAGGGTCAAGAGAGATAGTTGATTCTACAAGTAACGGGATGAGCGATACTGAAATAGGAGATTATCAAGAGGTAAACTCCGATCAAGAAGCGGCTCTTATTTTGAATGCAGTCGTTGATGCATATGGCGATATGTCTGCGATAGAGTTAATGAATCAAACGCATGGAGAAGCTCCGTGGTTAGAAACAACTCAAAGTCAGGAAATCGATGTTAATCTAATCAAAGATTTTTTTGTTAAAGAAATAGTTGAATGACAAAAATTAAAAGTAAAAAAGTAAAAGCAAGACCAAAAATAAAGTCTAATAAACTTGAAGATTTTAAACCAGAATATGTTCAATTTAATTTTTCATTTATTACTAAACACGAGAAATATAATTTAGAAAATAATAATTTAATCCATACGCTTTTACTAGAAAAAATTTATTATTTATCTTCTATGGACTGGGTTCAAGTGTTGGCTCTTAGGAAGGAGCAAGGAATTGAGACACTTAGCTCCCATGCATTAAAAAAATTCACCATACCCCTTGAATTCAAGGAGAGACGAGATGACTATTGCACTGATAAATTTTTTGTGTTTCGCTTAAAAAATCAAGGCAGAGTAATTGGAAAGATGATAGATAAGACATTTTATATATTGGCTATTGATACAACATTTGATTTGTATAAACATTAATACCCTAGCGCAAGCTAGGGTGTTTTAATTTTGTTGACGTCAACAAAATTGGCAGTCATACACGTTTATGGTATAATAGCTGCTGTAAGAGTGTAAAGGTCTTACTAGATAGGCAATGTGTGGGCTGGCGAGTGCACGTTAAACTAAATACAGCAGGACTTATTTGCAGGACTAGCGTGAGCTAGTCCTTTTTTATTGCCGTTAAAACGGACTTATTTGCAAATTGTGGTTATAATGGCAAAACAAACTTGTCCCAAATGACTTATTTTTCTTTTTGGGGGCATTTTTGGGGCATAAGTTTAAAACTTATGTTGTTTCATCAATTAATCCTGCTATTGTTTGGGTCTTATATAACCGTATTTTATAGAGTTTATGTCTATTTTGATTCTATATAATAGTAGAAAACCTTAAAGACGCTTTACCATAATTATCGGCTGACTAACGTATGCTAGCTCTATAATTTCTGTAGTGGGTAAAATCCTACTAAGAAATTATAGAGCTTTTTATTTGCAAATAAAATAATAGAGGAGTAGACTTAAGGCATCAAATACTTAAGGAGTGTATCTATTATGTCAAACTATGAAGAAAAAGAAGCAAAAGCATTAGTAAAAATTGCAGATGTTTTGAACAAACTGGATTCAAATTTAGAAGAATTAGATTCTCTAAATGAAGATGCAAAAAAACATAGTATGAGAAAATGGCTTGTTGAGAAAAAAGCCATGCATGAAATTAAAAAGATTGTACACGAAGCTGGTAAGTATGAAAAGTACGATGAAAAAGAACTACAAAAAGAAATTGAACATGTAGAACAATATATGTAAAAGAAAATATTAAAAAGAAGAGTGTGCAGTCCCTTTTTTGTGGCTCTTTGTCAACTGTAGTGGGTGGCAAAGTTAAGCTCTAGCGAGAACAAATGATGTTCTCGCTTTTTTGCTGTTCAAAGCGATGTAAATACGTTTTTTTAAAGTTGTCAAAGTTCCTGTAACCAAAAGCGCAAGTGATAAATTGGATATATTGGATATATTGTTACATACTTATGATTCTGAATGTTGGAGGTAACCATTCCTTCCTAGTCATTGAACCTCTTAGGAAGTTGTGAGGTAGCTCTTCATAGCTCAGACCTAAGACGACTATCAGCTAATAAGTTGCATATATTTGAAGCAGAGCGAAGGCTCATTTAGTTGATTGTTTTAAATTTGTGATATAGAAGAGTCAGCGCAAGCTGGCTCTTTTTTATGCGCAGTAAAATTAAAAAAATACAAAAATATTTGTAGAAAAGCGTTGACGTATATTTAAATATACGTTATAATATATTTGTAAGATAAAGAAAGACGAAAGAGGCAACTATCATGATTAAATGGAATGGAAAATCAACAAACGGCGCTTGGGAAAAAGAAATCATCGCAAATGACTACGAAGACTTACTAGAAACAATGGTAGACAAAGGTATTTGCGATGGATATTGGAATATTGATAGCCAAGCTTACAATGAACTTTGCTTCTATTCAGAAAAACTTGAAAAACTTCGCGATGAATATCAAGAAGCCATCGAAGAAGACGACGATGAAAAAATGGCAAATTTTGAAAAACAACTTGATGACATTGATTGGCACGAAGAAATCTTCAGTAAACTAACTGACAATCAATTTGAACAAGTTATCCGTGGCATTGACGGTATGGCTTATTACCAAGAATTTGAAGAAGTAGAAGATTAATTTAGCGGTCATAGTGACCGCTTTTATTTAATGAGGAGAAATAAAATGATTATCAACACATCGCGAATTGAACACGTTTTAACAAACAAAGCAATACCAGCCTATATGCTAGAAGCGGAAACTGGTATGTCTAGAATGACAATAGGAAAAATCAGAAAAGGAGAAGCTAAAGTCGAGAATATAACATTAAAAAATATTATGGCGATCCAGAAATGGATTGACAGCGGGAGCTATACTTTTAGCTATGATTACAGCGATTTATTAAGCGAAGTTCTAGCTGATAAAGCAGAAGGACTTTTCGACGAATATATGTACATCGTTCGAGGTGATTGGAACGAACTACTGGAATGCGCACCAATCGTCGATTATTATTATTCACTTGATGAAGTTGAAAATGAAGATGAAGTTGTTCAAAAAATGCCTGTTGATCAAGTTATTAACGAGATGAAAAAATTTAACCAAATTCTTTAAAAAATACTTGACGTATATTTAAATATACGCTATAATATATTTGTAAGATAAATAAAGAACAAAAGAGGTATTTAAAATGAAATCAATCAAAGTTAACAACAAAGTCGTAGCTGTACCAGCTGAAACAATCGTGGAATATTTGGAATACCGCAAACTTAACAAAGAACTTGAAAAAGGTTACAGCGAAGGTCTTTATCAAGCGCAAGATGATTTAGTTCAAAACATCATGATTTGGGCTAACGGCATCAAAGAACTTAATACAACATTCCCAGAACTTGAACCAGAACTCGAAAAACTTGCACTTGAACTTATCTAAAAATATATGTTATACTATAAGTACCTCTTTTGAGGTACTTTTTTTATCTTACAAGTTACACCCGATTTTTTCGGGTGTTTTTTAGTGCAATAAAAAAGCCTTGTCCATAAAAGCTTAAGGCGGGGAATAGGCGGGGACGAGTGCTAGAAAGCGCGTAGTAGAGCGTGAGAATATTTTATGTTATAAAATTTATCGTTTTTCCATAACGGATTTAACCGCATTTTAACTACTGTTTTATAGCATTTTAAATTATAACTTTCAAAAAATAATCGGTATTTTTAGGTATGATTAGGTATAGTGGCGGGGAATAAGACGGGGATTTTTTACCTAATTGCTCGCAAGAATGAATCAGTAACTTCACTTGCGACTTCGTCTTGAATGTGTGTGTATTTTTGAGTCATATAAGACGTTGAATGGCCTAACGCAGCTGCCATATGTTCAACTGGTACACCAGCGATTTGACCTTGTGTAGCGAAGAAGTGGCGCATCATGTGGGGTGAAACGTGAATACCGATTGCTTTACTGACCTTTTGAAAAACGACGCTAATGCGCGTGTACACGACTGGTTTTCCAAATAGCCTTTTGCACTTTGAACCATCATCGATAAAAAGAAAGCTTTCCTTGTTTAGTATAATGCCAGCTTTTTTAGCGATGCGCTTGGTTTCCTCGATGGCTAAATCTAACAAAGCCGTGGTTTCCTGATCAACAAACACATATCGTTCAGATTGTTTAGTTTTCATTTTTCCGCCACTTGGACGTCCTTTTGTACGGCTTTCGTTCAAAAAGATACGATAGCGACCCTCTACTAGCTTCAATGAGCTAAATTTGATCCCCAAAACTTCGCTGACACGTAGTCCAAAATAAGTAAGTCTAACCATCGTGTAATCATAAGTACTTAGCACCTTTTTTGCACATCTATCCCAATTTTGAAATTTTTCGACAGATAATCGTTTATCTCTCTGATTAATACTGCTGTCACCTACATAAATTTTTAGAATAGGGTTTTTATCGATGTAACCATTGACCTCCGCATCTGTAAGCATTGCTTCAAGAATGGCACTTGTTTGAACGACAGTTGTTCGTGAGTATTTTTTAAGCATTTTTGCTATAAAAACTTCATACTCTTGTCTATTAATGTCAACTAATCTAGTTTGACCATATCTTTTCTCAAAGTGTACTTTAAAGAGGTTGTTTTTGTTTCTAATCGTGTCTGGCGCCCATCGACCCGTTTTAATACGGTTCTCGCTGTATATTTCCCAATAATCGTTGACCGTCATGTTTTTCTTCGGGTCATACTCGTTATTTGCTATTTTGTTTTCGATTTCTGCAAGCGCGTGTCTAGCCTCGGCAAGTGTCTTTAAGTTGCTAGCAGTAGCTTCTTTCTTTTTGCCGTTTAATTTAAAGTTTCGGCGAACGTAGTAGCGTTTGCCTTTTTTAGTTTCATATGTATATATATTTGGATATTTTGTCTTATTGTATTTCATTTTTTTCTCCTTGTTAAAAATTTAGCTTCTGGACAAGGCTTTTCAACTTAGAGAAATTCTTGACATCACCACCTTTTTTGATAAAATTAAATAAGCGGAAAGCAACGAACCTGGATTTTTCCATTTTCAATTTTTTAAGTAATCAATTAAGTTGTTTTTTCGTACTTATCATCTAACCCTTACACTCAAAATTTGGCGATGGAGAGTGTGAGGGATTTTTTGTTTTTATTTCCAAAATTGTTTTCCGTATTGGACTTTTAATTCTTTTTCATCATATTTTTTATCTTTATCGCCGCCATAGAAATTTACAAATGTTTTAGTTTCTCCGGCGGGAATAAGAACAGTTCCGTCAGTGTAGGTTTCGCCTGTAAAGAATGTTGAATCAAATTTTAAATAGTCATCACCAGATTTTAAAAAGAACTCTTTAGGGTTAACTGTGGCAGGGGTATTACTTGTATTTACTATATCAACACCTACCAAAAAAACGTCATTTTTTGAAGTATCTATACCCGTTGCTATAAGATTACTATTGTTTTTCTTGGCGTACAATGCTGCAATATCAACGCCGACGCTATCGTTAGAATAATTGATATATTCTTTAAAGTCACTTGAACTAGTATCTTGTGTTGTCGTGAAATCAATCAATGAATCATAAAAGTTTGTCCCTGCATTCATTTGCCTTACATAAGCAAATGCTTTGCTGCTTAAATTTCTATCTTTATCTATTGTTTTTTGTAATTTAGCGTTTTCATTTGAATACGCTATAACTTTAAAAATTAAAAATAAAATAGCAACAACAGACACTAGCTGCGTCCAAAAAAGTGGTTGTTTAAAAATAGTTTTCTTTTTCATTTTCTTTCCCTTGTTCAATAAAAGTTTTTTTATTTTTCAGAATATCTTCCAACGACCTTGCCGATAATCCTAAAATCGCTATCGATATCAACTAGTATGTCATCATATTTAGAATTTAAACTGTGTAGATATGCTCCAGAATCATTAATAACTAGTTCTTTAATGTAAGCGTCGCCGTAATATTCGAATACTCCGATATCACCGTTTGAAAGTTCCACAGACAACTTTACAAATACGTAGTCACCAGAGTGATATTCTGGCTCCATTGAATCGCCGTAAATAGGAACAACAAAGTCTGCATCTACATCTATCGGCAATTCAATCTGTTCAACTTGTACATCATTTAAATATTGTCCTGTACCAGCCGATAACGCTTGGTCGTAGTAGTTATAGGTATAATATATAGTTTGAGGTTCGTTAATTGTATTCTGATTGTTTACTTCTAATTCTTGTTCTTTTAGTTGCTTATCAGTATAAGCCAAAACTTTCTTTTGACGTGCTTTGTGTAATCTAGCAACTTTATTATTGATTTGAGAAATTAAAGAGTCATCAATATCTTCCTGTTTTTCAGTTTTAAAACGAGGGTCAATGTCAGATTTTAAAAGACCAAAATAATCAGCGATTTTTTGGACATTCCCCGGACGAGGTAGAGCGTTTCCTCTAACATATTCGTTAAAACTACTTCGTGGAATATCTAATTTATCAGCAAGATGAGATTGTTTTAAATTATTTTCATCTAATAGCTGTCGTATTTTAGTAGAAACAAATTCCATTGCTTCTTTTTCTTGAGGAGTAGCTTTTCCTCTTCCTCTAGCCATTCAGTTTTCCTCCTTTTGATTTTTGTACTTATATAATACCGATTTTTTTCGGATTTGTAAATAAAAAAACGAAAAAAATTCGTTTTTTTTCGTTTTAAGCATTGACATTCGTTTTAAAACGGATTATAATATACTCGTAAGGTTGAGAGAGACCTTAACAAAAACAGGAGGTGAGGATATGAACGAACTAGAAAAAACAGCCCTCAACGAAATACTGAGGACTGTGACCTATATTGCAGAGAAAATCGATGAAATTGATTCTAAGATTTCTTTGGACGATTCACGAGTTCTTGAGCATCAAGAAAATTAAGTTGCATTTCAATGTAGTGTAGGAATCCATGAAGATATCTTTTTAAATCTTGTAAGTCTTTATCGCTATGTTTTCTAACATAATGCGTTTCATCGTTTCCGATGAATGTTGAAGCAGTTGCGAAAGTTTGAAGAGTATCATCTTTTATGTATTTATCAATAACCTGTTTAAGTAGCATTTTTTCAACTTTTGATTTGTCTTTAGGATTTGTTGCAATGACAAAATCTTTTACAAAAAATTCTAACGCTTTTCGAAAGCCGATTCCTGCAATGTGGTCAAGTTTTTCTTGTTCTGCTTTTAGAGATTGCAAGTAGATTTCTTTGCCGATAGGCGATATAGCTGCAAGATTATCACTGATAGGAATATCGCTAGGAAGCTCAGGCTTAACATCTTGTAACGTTATATTTTCAATGGATTCACGCCCAAAAACGCTCATGGTTTCCACGTTGAATTCGTCAATAAAATAATGCTTACATTGCGAACAAAAACGCATTAAAGCAAGGTGATAGTGATTGTTGTCAGTTTTCTTAGTTGTGTTATGTATCACAATCGGACTGGTAATGTTGTTGCAAATTTTACAAGTATCTTTAACTTCAACTGATTGCTTAAAATACTCGGTTGGTTGTACTTCTACATACATAATTTATTCTCCAATCATTTTTATTTCCATTATACCATTTTAGAAAGGGGTGAGAATATGCAAAAAATGACGTTACGTGCTTTACGCACAAACTATAGTTTAACAGCTAAAGAAGTAGCTGAGGAATTAGGTATTCATCAACAAACACTTCTTAAATACGAAAATGATAGTACAGATATTCCTTTGAGTTTATTAGAAAAACTAGCTAATTATTATGGCGTTAATAAAGATTTTATTTTTTTAGGCAAAAAATTCGTTTTAAAACAGAATTTTAACAAACATTTATCAGCAGGTTAGAAAGGAGCAAACATGAAACCAAAGCGTTATCCGTATAGTGGAAATAAAAAGCAACCTCATGAAGAGATTGCTAAGTTAAAAATTGGTTCTAACATGGTTAAAATCACTGCGAAAAAGATTACTTTTTCTGGGGCACTAGAGTCCCATCAGATTTTTTAATCAAGAGCCATTCTGGATTAATCTCAATACTTGCAGTTCCGCTATCTAGCTCTGCAACAAACCAAAATCCGTTTGGATAAGTTGTTTTAGTTTTGGAGTATCCAGGACGAAAATCGATAATTTCCTTTTTGATTTCATTAAAATCTACCTCAAAGTTAGAGGTGTCGATATTAACATGAACTTGTTCAGACACGCCGTTGCCTCCTTTCTGTAAAACTTAACTCTCAGGAAATCGCTTGGTTTGGTAGTTAAAGTTTTTTACCTGATTGTCATATCTATATTATAGCAGAAAGTAGAATTAATCACAAGATGTAGTGAGTAAAATTAAAAACAGATACAACATATTGTGGTTTGGTGAAGATATGTGGAAAAAATTAAATCATATTTTGATTGAAAAAGGAATGACAAAAAAAGAACTTGCGGAAAAAGCAGGAATTAGTAAAAACACAATCCAAAACATTCGGAATAGTAAAATCTCATTTCGAAATATGGTCAAAATCGCTGATGCTTTAGACGTTAGCTTAGATGAATTTAGAAAGGATAACACATGAAACTTAACGTAGAAATTACAAATCTAGCTGAGTTTATAACAGCAACAGAAGTAGTGCTAAAAAAAAGCCGAAGAATTACAAAAAGCAATTCAACGACTTAATGCAATTGAGCTTGAAATTTCAACGTCATATGATAAAGAAATTTAGAAAGGACGGTGTATCTATTTTGGATACAAAAAAAGCCACTGAAAAATCAGTGACTTTCACAAAAACTTACTTACATTATACCAGAAAGGAAACAACATGGATAGTGTAATGCAACAATTCTCTGATTGGCTAAAGGGCATAATCAAGGAAACATTAAACAAGCTTTTGGAAATCGAACGGGACGACGGTTTTCCAGAATTGATGGACGTAACAACGACGTGTGACTTTTTGGGAATTAAATACGACACGTTTCAACTTTACCGCTATTCAGACGGTTTCCCAAAAGAATTGCCAGCCAAACGCTGGTCAAAACGAGCTATTAAGAAATGGCTTGAAAATCAAATTTAAAAGCTTCTGGACAAGGCTTAGAAAGGAAGGGAAACATGGATGAGTATTTAGTTTTAGAACGTCCGTTGTATGACGGTCATCAAAAGATTTACTTATTCGAAAATGGCTACGGTGCAAGCGTAATAAACCATTCATTTTCGTACGGGCTTGAAATGGCTGTAATCAAAGGGAATGTTGATAATTGGGACATTTGCTGCAGAAAATTAATTTTCGATGACGATGATGACGGTATTTTAGGTTATCTAACTGAAAAAGAAGTTGAAAAATATCTAAAAAGAATCAAGGAGTTGTAAACATGGATTTATTTATTATCTGCTTTAGCTTAGCAGCACTGCTATACGTGCTAACATTGCCATTTATCGGCAAGAGAGCGAGAAAGAAAGAAGAACCAAAGCGGGGGTATTCAAAACGTTTCCCGTGGGAAGAAAATCAAATAGCATACAATCGCATGCACAGTTTACCAGATGACGCGATTTAAGAGGTGCTAAATGGAAAATGAATATTTTGACACAGATGAAATCATGGTAATCGGCTTTGACACAGATGGCTGGCACGGGTGCTGGGGCGAAAGAGAGGAAGAAGATTAATAATGTACACATACGAATACCGCTGCTTGGATTGTGGTGAGCGTTGGGAAATTATTGATAGTTACCCGCCGCTTGAATGTCCACATTGTGAAAGTGAACAGATTTATCAATTATGGAAAGTGAGGGCGTACGATTGAGAATTTATGTTAATAAACGCAAAAAATTGATTTTAGCACCAGAAGTTTTTGAAAAATACGGTGGTGTCAGTAACGAAACTATGCAAATTAAAAATGGTGAATTTGCAAAGGAAATCGAAAAAGAGGTCAACGAAGCTATGCAAGAGATTATCGAACGTTGGCAACCAATTTTCGATAATATTCCAACGGAAGCACTATTTGCTGAAAGACAAAGGCAAGTTAAAAACTTTAGTGATTTTGAAACAGTGCTAACAGAACTGGTAGAGGAGGAATATAGTAAATGATTTTCGTAAAACAGTATTTTGACGGTATTAGCTATAATGCTACAGATTGGTTAAACCATGAAATTGAATTGAATAAGCATTGTTGGAGCCATAAAATCGTTGGTTATCAACTTGGTCTAGAAGATGTCGCTACTATTCTTGTTGAATGGGTTGGTTTGATCGGAAATGAGTTTGAGGAGTGGGAACGTGAAGATTACTAACGCAAGCAATATCGAACTTACCAGAAACTGGCGTATCCTCATTTATGGGAAACCTGGCCTTGGTAAGACAACATTAATTAAACAATTAAAAGGTAAAACGATAGTATTATCACTTGATAACTCGCAACGTGTTTTGGCGGGTAGTGAAAATATTGACGTCGTAGAATTTGATAGAAAACATCCGACGGAGTGCATGACTAACTTCTTGAAAGAAGTCGATGAAATTCTTTCAGAATATGACAATTTAGTCATTGATAATATTTCAAGCTTTCAATCGGATTGGTTTATTGAACAAGGACGAAAATCAAAAAATGGTATCAGCAACGAATTGCAACATTATTCGCAATGGACGAACTATTTCTTACGAGTGCTAACAGCGATTTACAGTAAACCAATCAACATTTACGTGACAGCTTGGGAAGATACACACGATTTAAATTTGGAAACAGGGCAAATTATCACGCAGTATGTTCCGCAAATCAGAAATAGTGTTTTAAGTCAGTTATTAGGGCTTACAGACGTCGTCGGACGAATCATTGTCAATGAGAAAACGGGCGGTCGTGGGGTTGTTTTAGAAGGTTCAGAAGGCACTTATGCTAAGAACCGTTTAGATAAACGCACGGTCTGCTCTATCGAGGAAGTGTTTGAGTTTGAAGCTTAGAGACTACCAAGAAGAGCTCGTCAATGGTGTCAAGCAATCGATGCTTGACGGTAATCATTCGATTATCGTCCAAAGCCCGCCACGGTCTGGGAAAACAGTCGTAATGGCGCATATCGCCAAAGGGGCGACTGATAAAAATAATAAAGTATTATTCTTCAGCCACCGAAAAGAAATTAATGAACAGGTTTATAAGACGTTCGAAAATAACGAAGTAAACATGAATTTAGTAACCATTGGCGGTGTTCAATCGCTAGTTAGAAAACTAGATAAGCTTGATGAACCGACAATCATATTGATTGACGAAGCTCATCATAGTAAAGCAACTAGTTACAAGAAAATTATTGATTACTTTCCAAACGCTTATAAGTTACTTTTTACTGGTACACCAATTCGTTTAGATGGTTCGGGTTTTGATGATATTGCGGAAGATATTATTTTAGGTAAATCTGTCAAGTGGTTACAAGAGCACGGAAGAATCGCACCATTTAAGTATTATGCACCACTCATGATTGACATTGCTAGTCTTAAAAAACGAGCCGGAGAATTTACGAAGCAATCAGTAGATGAAACCATGAAAACAGTCATTTATGGTGATGTTATCAAGCATTATGAAAAGTTAGCTAAAGGGAAACAAGCTATTGTTTACACGCATAGCGTAGAAGCTTCTGAGAACGTCTCTAAAGTGTTTAATAAAGCTGGCTATAATTCTATGGCGGTTAGCGGTAAAACGCCAAAAGAAGAACGTGAGACGGCAATGCGAGCGTTTAGAAACGGTGATTTAAAAATCATGGTTAACTGTGAATTATTCACCGAAGGCATTGACTTACCAAACGTTGATGTTTGTATCATGTTAAGACCAACGCAGTCGCTGTCGCTTTACTTACAATTTGCTATGCGAGCTTTAAATCCTCGTGACGGCAAAACAGCAATCATTATCGACCACGTCGGAAATGTTGAACGTTTTGGTTTACCTAACCAAGACCGTGAATGGTCGTTGCAAGGCGTGATCAAGAAAAAACAAACCGCAAAGATTGGCGAGCCAACTGTCAGAACGTGCGAGCGGTGTTTTGCGACATTTTGGTCGAAAGAACGCATCTGTCCCGAATGTGGCCTTGAAAACAAACCAACGGCAAAAGAATTAGAAATCATGCGAGAAGCTGAACTCGCTGAAATCAATGAACAAAAACAGCAAAAAATAAAAAAACGTGTCGAAACATATACCACAGCAGATATGTGCCGAAACATGGATGAACTTAAGGAATATCGTGACCAGCACGGCTACAAGAATGGCTGGGTTTGGTACATGGCTAAAAAAATAGGAATTTTGAGGTAAAAAAACATGTCAGTATTTGAAATTGATTACTCTAAAGCACAAGAATTTGCAAAAGTAACAGACGGAACATACGAGATTTTAATTGACAAAGCTGTTCAAAACGCCAGTCAAGGCGGGACAGATTTCTTAGATATCCAATTTAAAATCCGTGAAGATTTCAACCAGCCTTTTAAAAACAATCGTATTTTTCACAAAATCTGGATCAATAAAGAAACTAAGAAATACCCAGTCGGACAAGTAATGAATCTCGCTAAGCAATCTGGTATTCCAGATGGAACTAAGTTCAACAGTCTTGATGACTATTTAAATATGTTGGTTGGTAAACCGCTTAAAGTAACTGTCAAAAACGAAACATCTGAATACAACGGTAAAACATACGAGAATTTGAATGTTAAGCGTATCGAGAAATCAGAACTTTCAGGTATGCAAGCACCAGTTAACGATTTTGACGAATCAAGTCTGCCATTTTGATTGCACGAGGTTTTATATGAAAATATTTAAAGAAATACCAGGTTACGAAGGCTTATATGAAGCGTGTTCAGACGGGTCTATCTGGACTTGTGAAGGGAAAACCACTTACAGAATCTTAAATGGTAATAAGCAAAAGCGTGTTTGGAAACGTCGCAAAATGAAACCTAAATACGAAAAACGTTGTCGCAGTATTCATTGTGACGCAAGAGTTGAGCTTTGGAAAGATGGAAAACATGAGACAAAATTAGTTTCGAGGTTAGTTGCTTCAGCTTTTGTTGACAATCCTGAAAATAAACCGGAAGTGAACCACATTGATGGTAACCCCTTAAATAATTCAATTAAAAATCTAGAATGGGTTACCCGTTCAGAAAACATTAAACACGCAATAGTGAATGATTTAAATAGTCAACATCGTAAAATTCAATTAATTAACAAATCAAACAGGGAAGCCCATAATTTCACAAGTTTATCACAAGCAAGCTTGTTTCTTGGTTTTAACAAAGGTTATGTGAGTAATAGATTGAACCAAAACAAAAGCATCCCTGGTTTCGACTACACTATAATAGGTTAATTATGCAAATGGTGGATTATGCGCTTCACTATCAGCGTAATGGATTTTCAGTCATTCCTATCTCACCAGATAGTAAGAAACCGCTTGTAAGTTTTGCGGATAAGCCACCAGCCGACGAAATTACAATTAGGCGTTGGTGGCGAGATTATCCAGACGCTAACATTGCTGTTAGGACAGACACATTCTTCGTCATTGATGTAGATATGCACGGTGATGTTAACGGATTAGAGAGTTTAAGGCACTGGGAGCACGCAAGGTTGATACCTAAAACCTTGCAGGCAACCACGCCTAGCGGTGGACGTCACATATTCTTAAAAAAACGTGATGATATTAGTATTTCTCAAAATATTGGTTTTATTGAGGGTGTGGATTTAAAAGCACATGTTAACAATTATGTGTTAGTCGCTCCGTCAAATACCTCTAATGGGCAATACAAGTGGGATATGGTTCACTCGCCAGAAAACGGTGAAATGGCTGAAGCTCCTTACGAGTTAGTGAAAGTTTTGAAAGATTTAAAACCTGATATGCCGTCGTATGACTTTTCGAGTTTTGCGGATAATGGCTATCAAGGAAGTAACAAAACAGCTAAATTGTTCGAACAAATCGTCTTTGGTTTTGGTGATAATGGTGGACGTAATAATGCGCTTGCTGAATTTGTCGGTGGTCTGCTATTAAGAAATGTTGATATACAAGCCACTTATGAATTAGCGAGAATGGCAAACCACAACACAGCAGACCCGTTGCCAGAAAGTGAATTTGAACGAACATTTAAGAGTATGTTAGATAAGGAGGTGAGAAGGCGTGGTAATTGATTTTGACTACTACCGCGAGAAATTTAAAGAAGTTGAAAGTGACGGTTTTAAACCGAGCAAACCAACGAGTTGGAAAGCGTTAAAAAATAAATGTATTGCTTATCGTAACGAGTGGTTGGAAAACGCCAACGCTCCAGAAACCGATAGCGATAAATGGAAAATCAAAAACCTAAGCGAGTTAGCAGTCGCGCAGGGAATTGATAAACTTTGTCACGTCGTTACGTTGCCAAACGGTCGAGTAGCTATCTACGACCCCGATAAGGGTTACTACCACAAAGACCCTAAATTCGCTTACAAAATTATTCACCTCTTACAACCAACATTCAATGAAACTAGATGTCGTAACGTGCTATTTATGTTAGCAAATATCGACCGTGAGCATGAATATCAATCTATGTACTGCGATTTTGAACCAGAATACAGAGACGTCAGACGGTTCATTCTTGTTAAAAACGGCATTTACGACAGACAAAAACGCAAATTGCTACCATTTGATTATAAATTTATTAATTTCAGCACCATTGAAACCAAGATAGTTCCAGACGCCCCGCTCCCCGCCTTTGACGGTTGGGACGTGGAGTCATGGCTCTTGGATTTAATGAGTGGCGATGAAGATCTTGTAAATTTATTGTGGCAAGTGATTTCAGCGTCATTAAACGGCAATTATAGCTATCGAAAATCTATTTGGTTGGTCGGTAACGGTAACGATGGTAAAGGGACCTACCAACAGTTAATTACTAATCTAATCGGGAGCAGTAACATTGCACCTTTAAAATTAAACCAATTTGCAGAGCGATTTGGTTTAGCGATTATCGAAGGTAAAACAGTGATTATCGGCGATGATGTTCAAGCAGGTATTTACGTTGATGAATCGTCAAACTTTAACAGCGTGGTGACTGGTGAACCAGTTTCTGTTGAAAAGAAAGGTGAAAATCCTTATATGGCTGTATTCAAGAAAACAGTCATTCAATCAACGAATGGCATGCCGTCTTTCAAAAATAAATCAAACGGTACATACAGACGTATTATCATCATTCCATTCTTGAAGACGTTTAGTGCTAAAGATGATAATTGGTCGATTAAAGATGATTATATTAAACGCCCAGAAGTACTTGAATATGTTCTTTGGAAAGCCATTAATCTTAATTTTGATAGATTTAGCGAACCAAAAGCAACTGAAGAACAAATGAAAGTATTCAAAAAAGACAATAACACTGTTCTCGCTTTTGTTGAAGAATGGTTTGATAATTTCGAATCTACAGCACTGCCCACACGTTTCTTGTGGTGGCTATATAAAGAATGGTGCAAAGAAAACGGCTATACAGCCTTAAAGAAAACAACGTTTGAAAAAGAGTTAGCTAGTAATATTTCTGATGATTGGATTTTAAAAAGTTCTCGGGTAAAAGGCAAATTCTTCCCAGACGAAGATGCACCGACTTATTACAATACTTTCCCTTGGAACAACGACAAAGACCCTCAAAAAGTTTTCAAATGTTACTGCAAAGAGTGATGTTACCGGCCTGTTACCTGTACCAGTAACAACGAAACCCCTTGGGGCATAAGGGTTTTTACTATTCTTGTTACTTGTAACCTTTATTTTCTAATATTAATAAAAAATAAAGTAAATAAATATATATAGAGAGAAAAGCGAAAAATGCCGAAACAAGTAACGGTAAACGCTCAAACCCTTGTATATCAAGGTGTTTGGCTGTTACTTGTTGATGTAACTGCATTAGTAACAAAAGCTTAGAAAGGTGGTTTATGACAACAGAATCATTAATTCAAAGTAAAATCCGCGTGGCTTTATCACAAGCAGGACACAGAGTGTTTCGGGCGAATGTTGGTAAAGTCAGAATGGCGGACGGGCGTTTCTTTGACACTGGTTTGCCAAAAGGTTTTTCAGATTTGTTTGGTTTTCGAAAGGATGGGCAAATATTTTTCATCGAAGTAAAAAACGAAACAGGTCGTGTGAGACCTGAACAGAAACAATTTTTGGAAACAATGAGAAGCTTTGGAGCGTTAGTGGGAGTGGCTAGAAGTCCAGAAGAAGCATTGAGGATAGTGAGAGATGAGAAGTAAGTATATGAATAATTTAGCAACTAAACATTGTGTGATTTGGTACGAACATCATGAGGAAACGCCGTTGGACGTGCTAGAGGATTTCGTTAATTGGACTAAGACCAGACATTTGAGAAGTTACATTAAAATTGCAGAGATGCTGCATGTCACAAGAAATGAAGCAAAGAGGTTATTGGATTTAGCGGCATTGCCAGACGATGTGACTATTAAACGGATGAAGAAATTGATGGAGGGATAAGAGATGAAAGGAATTAAATTAGTAGACGTAGATTTATCTGAAGCGCGCACTGAAACAATTGGGACATGTGAATTGTGCTTCGGTTCAAGGTTTTGCAACAATCCTGTCTTGGTTTTTGAAAATCCATATGGTGATCGTGTGAAAATTGATGGCTACTTTTGGAGTTGGGGTGATTATCTTGAGCTTGAGATTGACAACTATTTAAATTTCTCTGATTGGCTGTCAAAACAAGATGTTGATTGGAATATGTTGAATGAGGATGGTTATGAGTACTTAGCAGATTTAGTTTATTGGTATAGAGAGGAAGAGGTGGAAGATGAATAAACAAGAAGCGATTGAAAAAATCAAAAGAAGAACTGAGTATTTCAAAGTTGAAAAAGAATACAATAGAGGTTTTCGAGATGGTTTAAACAATTCAATACCGGTTATTAGAGAAATTGATGCGCCAGAAAGACCTGTGGTTCCGCAATATGTGGCTGATTGGATAGAGTGGTGCAAAAGAAACAGTGTAACTTTGCTTGGAGGAATTAGGTCAATAGATGAATTTGGTTTAGCTATCTGCAATGATAAGAAAGTGAAATCATTGGATGCTTCTAAATGGGCAACACAAAACCAAGAAACATTTGCGAAAGCGTGGCTTTTCGGCTATGAGGTTGAGAAAGAGAAATTGTACAGAGTAGAACTACCGAATCCGAATGGCGAAAGCAATAGATACGGCTTGTGCAAAGTAGACGGTAGGATTATGATTGGGACTTTCATATTTGGTCTAAATAATGCAATCAACACAAAACTAACTGAAGCTGAAATAAAGCAAGATTTTGATTGGGCGTGGCAGTTTGCGAAAGAGGTGGAAAATGACTAATTTATGGGAAGAAACATTAAGAGAGTTAGCGACTTACGGAAAAACATTTAAAGATGTCAAATATGTTCAAGGCTCAAATTTTGGAATTACAAAAGAAAATTTTGAAAAAGTCGCCAAGAAATCTGACTATGATTCAGGTTTTGGAGCTCCTGAAGTAGCCGAAGATTTAGTTATCGCTGGTGATGATTGGTGGTTTGAACGTCACGAATATGACGGTAGTGAGTGGTGGGAGTACAAAGAAAAACCAAAGCGAATTAGCGAAATAAAAAAAGTTAGCCATCTTGCTGGCGGAAGGTGGGACAAACTAGCTGAACTAAATGAAACAGAGGTGGAAGAATGATATTTGTGACTTGGATCCTGCTGGGATTCCCAATGTTTGTAGTGTACGATGAAAAAGAGCGAGCGAGATTAGTGGCGTGCGGGTTGCTTTATCACATTATCGATGTATTTCTTAAGAATAGAGGAGACAATTAAATGACACCAAAATTTAGAGTGTGGCTCAAAGAAGAGAAACGAATGACAGATGTCCATGAAATGTCATTTATTGATGGTGAAGTTTACCTTATTTCAGATGTTACAGGCTTCTACGCTTATGAAGAATTTAAGCTAATGCAGTCAACAGGAAATAAAGATAAAAACGGCAAGGAAATCTTCGAAGGGGATATTATTAAGTTCTTTGACTGTGATGGTGATGGTTATACAGTTCCTGTGGTGTGGGATAATGACTATGCTTGTTTTAGTGTAGACTGGGGAAGTAATATGTTAACATCTTTTGATTATTTAGAGGAGTTTTACACAGACCTTAAAGATATTGAGGTCATTGGAAACATTTATGAGAACTTATCTTTGATTTGTTAGGAGAATGATATGGAAACATTACAAGAACAATTATTAGAACCACAGCTAGACATTGGCAAAGCAGTTCTTGAAAGTATGATTGAAATGTATTTTAGAGATGGTGCTATGAAAGGCGTTGTTATCCCAGCAACTTTTCAGGATAAAGAATTTGAAATTGAGGTAAGAATGAAATGAGTAAAGTTACAGTTTACAAAATAACTAAAGGAGACCATAACTATCTGATTGCTGATCCTAATGTTATGAGAGATGTAATAGTACATTTTCTTGAAGATGAAAACGTTGATAAAGTTGTGATTAGGAAAGGGGAGTAAATGAAGTATGCAATCATAATAATCTGTATAGTTAGTGTGGCATTTGGAGCATTACTAGGATATTTTACAAACAATCGATAACCCACAATGGTATCTAGCAAGGTTCGAATCCTTGCTTGGGTATAAGGCTAGGAAGAAAAATAAAAAAAGAAAGCAGGCCTATGACGAGCACTCCCTAGTCGGTGCTCTGAGGACTCTAAATTATTCTAGATACATGGGAAATGGCTCATTACTAAGGTATTCTCTAAAGCCTTAGATTTTCCAGAAGATTTCGCGGATAGACTATTGGGAACAGTCGTTTTCGCAAAAGGCTGCGTGGGGTTCGACTCCCTGCGCGGTTGTTAAACCAGAAATTAAAAAACGGAAATAGAGGTGGTTAAAGCACTTCTTCTTACAAAAATTAGTACTGCAGGCAAGGTTTTATCTGGTTTACTTGCTAGCAAACATAGCGAAATAAAATAGAAACGAGGTATTCCTTAAGACTATTTTCTTTAAAATCCAACGCAGTTTATCGCTAGGCTGTTATTATGTAAGGCGTCACTTTCGTTATCAATAATTCAATATTTGGGTCGTGCGCCTGCCTAAGAAAAAAAGTCCTGCTTACGCAAGACTTCATCAATATTAAACAATTACTTATATTATAACATATCGAAGGAGAAAAGACGTGAGCAGGATTAAAACTAAAGCAGATTATATTTTAGAAGAACTTAGATTAATTCCTAAAACGATTAAGCAATTAAAATTAGACATCGAGAACACCAGAAGCTCACTGTTCACGTCGCCGCAATGGTCTGACATGAAAGTGAGCGGAGGTGTTAGACGTACACAGACAGATAAGAATGTTTCAATCATTGACGCATCTGATTACGGGCTGGCAGAGATTGACCGTTTAGTCAAACGGCGTGAAGAAATCATTGACGTCATTATGCAAATACCCGACAGTGCACAGCGTCATGTGCTGCTGACTACTTATCTCAATTGTCAAACGTTTGACGAAGCTATTGACAAACTCGAACTTAATCGCAACAAGTATTACACAATTAAAGCAAAAGCTGTAAAAAGCCTGAACGTTATACTAAATCAATACTAAAACATACTGAAATAGTACAAAGTAATACTCACAAATACAATCTGCCATGCTAACATAGTAGTATGAAATAATGACGAGGGGGCTAAAAGGTAGCTCCTTTTGTTATGCAAAAAGGAAAAAGGAATATGAAACCACAGAAGCTTACTGTTGTTGGTGGAAAGCGAAAGCAAGTAGACTTTGATAGTCGAAGTGAAGAGTACAAGAACTATAACAAGATTAGATGGAACTATGATAAGAAGATAACAAGGTTCTACAATGATCCAGTCTGGAGAAGTACAAGTAAGTTGGTATTACTTCGTGATGGTGGTGTCTGTCAAATGTGTGGAGGAGAAGCGACGATGGTCGACCACATAATTCCAATTAAAAAGGATTGGAATCGAAGATTGGATCTTGACAATCTTCAAGCGAGTTGTAAAGCATGCAACGATGCTAAAGCTAATCGTGAGAATTATGGTAAAAAATAGCTTAAAAAAAGCGAACTATTCTACCTATGGTAGGCGCAGGGCGAGACAAATATTCGGAAATACCCCTTGTTTTTTTATCGGGGCTTGGTATCGTTCGTGTTCTACAACGCCGCCCTCTTCCGTGCGAAAAATTCCCTTTTTGAATTTTTGAAAGCTGAAAATTCTAATGTAAAGGAGGTGTCAAGTTGGGAAGAAAGTTAAAAGTAGTTGAGAATAACAAAAAACATTTGACTAAAGCTGAAAAAGCTGTACGTGTTGAAATCCAAAAATCGGCTGGCGACGGTTTAATTGAGCTACAATTAACACCTCCTAAACATTTAGGAGAAACAGCGAAAGTTGAATATGCTCGTATTGTTGAAGATTTAAAAAGTTTGCCAGTCCGTGATTTAGACAGGGCCGTTTTAGAAAACTACTGTACATGGTACGGTATATATGTCGAAGCAAGTCAAAAAGTAAATGAAATAGGTATTTCTGTTTTTAGCGAAGATAAAGGCATGTGGATTCAGAATCCATTAGTTGTTACTCTTGAGAAAGCAACGAATAACATTAAATCATGTGCGGCTCAACTAGGTTTGACTGTTGATAGTCGCATGAAGATGTATGTGCCTAAGGCAGAAGAAAAGAAAGACGGTATATTTGATAAATTTGGAAATTAGCGGAGGTGAACGGAAAATGAAGCGAGTAAAAGAATTCTCTATTAAAATAACAGAAGGTGATAGCTGTCCAATTGTGAAAATAGACGGAGAAGAAGTGCCCCACATTGCTAAAGTAAAATTTTGCTTCGAATCCGAAAACGCAATCGATGCACCGTGGGAAAATGGATTCTTTATTGAATTTTTTGACATTAATGATGGTAGAGGATTCAAAAGAACTCTCGGACAGTCGTTCCGTATTTAAAAAAGAGAGGAGGTAATCAAAATAGCTTACGATTATGCAGAAATTCCTGAGCAGTATAGAGA
>OWIH01000128.1_pt1 | contig 42185 bp, 41 predicted proteins | sample 1732891 | NCBI WGS metagenome assembly OWIH01 (sample SAMN05065765, study PRJEB22554) | human gut metagenome | biome: ENVO:2100002; feature: ENVO:00000062; material: ENVO:00002003 | host: Homo sapiens | place: USA
GAATGGGACTTTTTATGAATTTCCTCGGATAATTGAAAATCTCGGATAATGCGCCGTTAGTTTTTCAAAGTACCTCTGTTTCCGGGCTTTCGGGCCTGCTTTCCGGCAGCTTCGGCACTCCCGGCAGGCGGAAGAGTGACAGCAAAAACGACTTGACTTCCTCGCCGGGCAGACCGGCAAGAGAGGGAAAGACGCTTTCCAGAATTGCGCCATGCTCGATCAGGCGGCGCGTCCTCGCCCTGCGCTCGGCATCGGTTTGTTTGTTCAACAGGATTTTCTGCCGGTTCTCCAACTGCCGGATTTCCCGCTGTACCTTTTCCTGCTCCGTCTGTAATTTTTTCAGTTCTTTCATAGGCAGCGCCTTTCATCGTTCCGGGCGGGTCAGCTTTTTGTCGTGATAAAACCGCCACGCACCAACGGTGGCATGGCTGATAATCTTGATTTCTCCCCGCTCGGCGCTGGCTCTGGCATTTTTATAGCCCTCGGCAGAGAGGAAAAAGCGGTAACGCCCGCCGGGTGTTCCCACAGGGCTGTTGGAGTTTAAGATGTCCAGTACAACCATGTGCCGTGTGCTTGGCAGGCTGCGCTCCATCCCGAACAGGTCATGCCCCAACAGTGGCGGCTCTTGTATTCCGGCTTCGGTCAGCCGGTCAGGGCTGGGCTGGCCGTTTTCTCCCTTAAAGCAGGCTTTTACACCTGCAATAAAATGACTGAATTCCGGTTCCGGCACCTCCAGCAGCTTGTCAATGGTGTTCTCCACAATCGCTTTTGTCAGCGGTTCTTTTGCCGCCCGCCGGACAGCCCGCAATTCCGTCAGGATCGCGTCCTTATCCGGCATGGCGTATTGATAGATCAGTTCCAATTCGCTTTGTATAAATTTCATTCTTCAAATTCCCTCCATTTCTTTTTGTCAAAGTAAGTACGCAGCTTCTTCAATCCGCTGCGGATGGATTCGGAAACAACGCTGACGCTCACGCCCTCGCTGGCGACAATCTCCTGTATTGCCATGCCGGACAGATACCGGGCGCGGATGCGGCGGGCCTGCGTGGGCGTTAAACAGGACAGAGCTTCTTCTAATCGTTCCAGCGTCAGCAGGAAAAACCGTTCTTCCTCCTGCTCCATGAGAATTTCCTCCGGGGATTTTTCAAATCCGCACAGCGCGTCATTCTCAATCCCGTCCTCCCGGTCAAGGGAGAAATATGCCTTGTGGTAATACATCTTTCGGATGCGGTTGTTTTCCTCCCTGTGCATGAGTAAAAGGGCCTCGGCCACTTCATCGGAAACCTCAACAAATGTGTCTTTGGTAAACAGCGGGTAATAGTATTTTTTCAGGTTGACGGTCTGCATAGGCCGCACCTCATTCCACCCGGTTCCGGCGGCTGTAATACTCTTGCAGGCGCTTCAAACCGGCGTGGACGGAGCGGCAGACCACATCCTTGTTGATGCCCTCCTCCTGTGCGATTCCGGGAAAATTTAAGCCACGCAGATAGTAGCTGCGGACGCGGCGGGCCTGCACCGGCGTGATCTGGGAGAGGGCTTCATCCAGCATGGACAGCAGCCGGTCACGGGCGGCCTGTTCCTCCTGAAGCACAAGCACTTCCTCCGGGGACGGACTGTGTTCCAGCGCATAGTTCTCCGTCCAGTCATAGGCGTCCAGCGAGTAGTACGCCTTGTGGCGGCAAGTCCGGCGGTAATAGTTCTCCATCTCCCGGACAGACAGCAGCATGGCCTCCGCCACCTCATCGCTGACCTCCACAAACACATCCTCAGTGTAGTAGGGGTAGTAATACTTTCTCAGATTGCTTGTTTTCATGGGCTAACCTCCTAAAAATGGAGAGAGGACAGGCAGCTTCAAAACTGCTTGTCCTCTCTGATGATGTGAGGGAAAAAGTTCCTCTCACTGGTTGGCACTATGGAGGCAGTCATCATGAAAAAGATAAAAATTGAGTTTACCAATGAGCGGCTCATCCCAGCCAGCGGCCTTGCAGTTGTCGGTGCCATTCTCGGCAAAAGCGACTTCGTAAAGCGGTGCAACCGTATGGATGTCACCCCAAACCGTTCACAGCACCAGATCAAGAACGGGGATGTCCTGCTCACTTATATCGGACTTCTCACCATGGGGAAACCTGCTTATGAGTCCGTCCATGAGTTTGATGACGACCCGGATTTTTACAAATACGCACTTGGCATTGTCAGAAGCATCCCTTCTGAGGAGACGCTGCGCCAGCGGATGGATGACATTGGCTCATCCATGCGTTCTTATATCCTTGCGGAAAACATCAAGATGCTCAGGGATAATGGCATTGTACCGGGAAAACTCCCGAACGGTTATGTGCCTGTGGATATTGATGTCACGCCCTTTGATAATTCCAAGACCAAAAAGCAGGGTGTCTCCAGAACTTATAAGGGATGTGACGGCTATGCGCCGATAATGGCATATATTGGAACGGAGGGCTATCTGGTCAACTGTGAACTCCGGGAAGGAAAACAGCATTGCCAGAAGCATACCCCTGAGTTTTTACGGGAAACCATCCGTATGTGCAGGGAGATTACGGATGAACCGCTCCTGATCCGCCTTGATTCAGGAAACGATGCCGCAGAGAATATCGGTATCCTGGTGGAAGCGGGCTGTTATTTCGTCATAAAACGCAACCTCCGCAGGGAAAGCAAAGAGGACTGGCTGCAGATGGCACAGGAATACAGCCAAGATATCGAAACTCCCCGTGAAGGGAAAACCGTCTATATCGGCAGCGACTGGAAACCGGTTTCCTATAAAACAGCGGATGATACGGAAAAAACCATCACCGTCCGTGCCGGGTACGAGATCATAAACCGTACCATTGATAAATATGGCCAGTTCCTTCTGGAAGGCGACATTGAAGTCAATACCTGGTGGACAAACCTTGGAATGACGGACCGCGAAGTCATAGGACTCTACCATGCCCACGGCGAATGTGAGCAGTTCCATAGCGAGATCAAGACCGATATGGATATGGAGCGGCTGCCATCCGGCAAATTTGAGACCAATGAGCTGGTACTGGAACTGGCAATCCTGGCCTATAACATTCTGCGGATGATCGGACAGGAAAGCATCGGCAGGAAGGGCACAAAGACAAAACATAAAGTCAGGCGCAGAAGGCTGCGCACGGTGATTGGTAATATGATCATGATGGCAAGTCACGTTACAGAGCATGCCCGGCAGTTGTTGTTAGGCCTTGGCCGAAGTAATACATGGCGGTATGCTTTTGCGCAGGTGTATACAGCATTTGCGGATTTCCGGTCATAAATGTCATCCTGCCAGGTAGCCTTTGAGAAACCAAGGGGAAAGCATGCCCTTTTGAAAGGATTTCTAGTGTTCCTAACCGTCATTTGGAACCAAAATCAATCCAGATACATTAAAATACTGTCTTTGAAGAACTATTTATCAAGAATAAGCCAATCCGATTTGGGATTAGCATCATAAAACAACCAGTTTCACGGATTCAGGGTAAAGGCAGGAAGCCATATCTTGGGGGCCAGCTGATGTGGCTTTCCGCTTTCATAATCTTTTTCCAGACGCTCCCGTCCACAGAAGCCAAGCTTTCAATTCCCATTCCCCTTTATTGGCAACAATACCCTCTACCGTACCAGCCATAGGAATCCAAAACACATTTCCTTCACTGGTTTTATAATGTCCAAGGTAAATATCGTAATAGGAAGAGGCCACTTCAGTCTTAGTCAAGTCCAGAAGATAGAGATTCAGAGCCAGAGTGTCCTTTTAGGAGAGAGTATGATTGCCGCTCCGGATGCCGAACTGCTCGTTGACTATCTTAAATCCCCGGACATTCAGCAGCACAATGGAATAGGTGCAGGGCTCCATGTCCTTTAAAAGCTCCCTGTATCTGGCATTCGGCCATATCTCTCTGCATTTGCTGTATGTCTGTAATGGGTTATCTTATTATTAATGGAATCCCGGATATCACGGGATAGCTGGGAGGTTACATCTGTTAAGTATTCCTGGGTAGAGCCGTCCGAAATCGGTTTGAAGCTTGGCTTCATTCCAGATGGAAAGGGCAAAGACTGAGACCAGGACCAGGGGATGATACGGACAGAGGAACGCAGGCCCTCCGTCATAGTATACCGGAAAACAGGGGAAGAATAACAGAGGCGGTTTAAAGATAAGCCGTGCTGGACAAAGCCGGCGGAATTTGCTATAGTGGATAAAGATTCTAATTGAAAAAGGAGAAAGACAAAATGGCAAATCCTATAGTTACCATAACCATGGAAAATGGAGATGTAATGAAAGCAGAGTTATACCCGGATATAGCTCCTAATACAGTGAACAATTTCATCAGCCTTGTAAAAAAAGGATATTATGACGGACTGATTTTCCACAGGGTCATAAACGGCTTCATGATTCAGGGCGGCTGCCCGGACGGCACGGGTATGGGCGGCCCGGGCTACTCTATCAAGGGAGAATTCGCACAGAACGGCGTCAAGAACGATCTGGTACACACAGAGGGCGTACTTTCCATGGCAAGAGCCATGCACCCCAATTCAGGCGGCTCCCAGTTCTTTATCATGCACAAAGCATCACCGCACCTGGACGGCTCATATGCAGCCTTTGGAAAAGTGACGGAAGGCATGGACGTGGTGAATAAAATCGCGGGTGTACGGACTGATTACAGTGACCGTCCCCTCCAGGAGCAGAAGATTAAGTCCATGACAGTGGATACCTTTGGGGTGGACTATCCGGAACCGGAGAAGTGCTGATAGGAATTGTCATTCACGGCATCCTTCAGCAAAGCGGAGGCCATACGTCGATGGGACAGCAATATGACAATGAGGCGGTAATATGGTAGCAGAGCGCAGTATCAGTTTAGATGGAAAAACCTGCACAGCAGTCATATCAGACGAACCCGAGGCCCTTTTGGCGGCGAAGGCTGCCGGGAGGGCCGTTGTCGGCGTTGAACGTGAGGGGGCGGATATCTGGGACATAAAGGGGATTCCCTATGTGATTCCGGACATTAAGGATGCCACGGACGAGCTGCTGGAGCTGGTAATACGCCGCCATCTGGGGCTTCCGTGGAATATATGCAGGACGTCCAGGCTTCTCATACGGGAACTGACCGCGGATGACGCCGGTTATATTCCGGAGGAGGAGTACGGGCCCCAGGAGGCCATATTCCGTTCAAGGGAGACGCTGGAACTGTATCGCAGGTACCAGTACGGCTTTTATGAGTATGGCACATGGGCCCTGGTACGCAGGAAAGACCAGGTTCTGGTGGGGCTGGCGGGAGTGTCCAATCCCAGACTCGCAGGGGAGATGGAGGATTGTCTGGACTCCCTGGGACAGTCCGTTCCCTGGCTGGAATTGGGGTACCATATTTTCCTGCCTTACCGGCAGATGGGATACTGCGCGGAAGCTGTGTCGGCCATTGCCGGTTACAGCCATGAGGTGCTTCAGGTGCGGCTCTGCGCCCTGATCCGCAGAGAAAACCAGGCCTCCCGCAGGGTGGCGGAAGGCCTGGGAATGACGTGTCTTATGGAAACAGATATTCAATCATTTGAAGGGCAGCTTCTTTATGGGGAGAGCCCTGTATGATGGCCAGGTAAGGGGGATCCATGACGATGCCCGTCTTTTCTCCGAAGGCAGTGTCCTCCAGGGACAGGGCAACAGGAGTAGGGTTTCCCTCCCCGTCCTTTGCCTGGTAGATATGGTCCTTCACCCGCGCATAGAGCTCAGGAGAAAGCAATTCCTCCAGGTTCTGATATGCGGATATGGTCTCGTAGTGGTCTATGGCGGACTGGTCCCCGATGACCACATCCAGGCTTTCGCTGGCTGCCAGGGCGGATATTTTGGCCAGGGTGGCATATCCGTACTGGGAGGTGGATTCCTCATTAAAATCCACCATCAGGCCCTCGTTTATTTCAATCAGGTCCTTTTTGCCGCATCCCAGGTATTTCCGCAGATCTGATTCCAGCTGAGCGCTGGAGCCGGCGCCTCCGGAGCGATCGTTGATAATGGCCACGGACAGGCGGGTGGTAAAGGTCTGGCGGTATATCATGGTGCCTATGGTGCTTAGGACCCCGATGGCCAGAATTACGCCCAGGAGGTGGAACTTATAATATTCCCACACATACCAGGTCCGGTTCCTCCAGGTCATGTTTTTCAGTTTCTGCCGTTCGTTTTCTGCTTCTTCTCTGATGGACATAGCTTATGCATTCCTTCCGTTTCTCTCTGCTGTATTTGCACGGACAGGCCGTTTCATGTAAGTATACCACATCCGGCCCTGAGGAGAATATAAAAATTTCATGAAATCAGAGCAGCCCTTTGCATTTTCCGTTTAATATGATAGAATATCACCAGGTGTATTTACAGAGAGAAGAGGAATACTTATGTTGCAAGGTATATTTAATTACGATAATCCGGTGTGGCGGTTCATAGGAAAGCTGGGAGACTTAATCATACTGAACATTTTGTGGATTGTCTGTTCCATCCCTGTGTTTACAGCCGGCGCCTCCGCCACTGCCGTCTACTATGTGACCTTAAAGCTGGTGCGGGATGAGGATGATTCCACCATACGGTCCTTTTTCCGGTCTTTTAAGAGCAACTTCAAACAGGCAACAGCCATCTGGCTTATCCTGCTGGCGGCGGGAATCGTGCTGGGCTTTGATTTCTGGTTCTTTGTGTCGGGACAGATGCCTTTAAACGGCGCGGCTAAAACAGCCATGACCGCGGTCTCCGGCGGATTGCTTCTGATTTACCTGTTTATTATTACGTATGTGTTCCCGCTTCAGGCCAGGTTTTATAATCCGGTTAAGCGGACCCTGTTCAATGCATTTTTTATGTCCGTGCGCCATTTGTTCCAGACAATCGGGATACTGGCCACTGATTTGGGAATCGTGGCAGCCGCATACTTTGGATTGTTTTATTTCCCGCAGTTTGCCATGCTTTTATTCCTGTTTGGGATGCCTCTCATTGCCTTTGTGAACTCATATTTCTTTACTGCTATTTTCGGAAAATATATGCCCAAAGAAGAAGAACAGAATCACACGGATGCCACCCCTCTGCTGGGTGAAGAGGATGAGGAGATGAAGGAAGCAATTCGGAATCTGAAGGGGAAATAATCTGATTATTACTATTAGTAAAACCGGCCGGAAAATTTCTGCCGGTTTTCTGTATTTTTCTGCAATTTCCACTTGCAAATAAAGTGAAAGTATTGTATACAATATAATGTATTATAAAAACAGAAATATGAACAATGTACATAGAGGGGAGTCCGCGTATGATAAAACACTTACGCTTAAAAGCATATGGAAAGATTAACCTGGCTCTGGATGTGCTGGGCCGGAGGGAGGACGGCTATCATGAGGTGCGGATGATCATGCAGACCGTGGGGCTTCACGACCGGATTGACCTGTACGCCACCCAGGAGCCGGGCATCAGGATAGAGACCAACCTGTTTTATCTGCCGGATAATGAGCAGAACCTTGCCCATAAAGCGGCCGGGCTGCTGATGGAGGAGTTCGGCATACGCCAGGGCCTGTCCATCCATCTGCGCAAGTTCATCCCCGTGTCAGCAGGCATGGCGGGAGGAAGTACGGACGCTGCCTCCGTTCTCTTTGGAGTCAATAAAATGTTCGGCCTGGGCCTGTCCACCGGGGAGCTGATGGAGCGAGGCGTGACCCTGGGAGCGGACATCCCCTACTGCCTTATGCGGGGAACCGCCCTGTCTGAGGGAATTGGCGAGAAGCTGTCGCCCCTGCCTCCCATGCCCCAGTGCCAGGTGCTCATAGCCAAGCCGGGTATCAGCGTGTCCACCAAGGTGGTGTACGAGAGTCTGGACGCTATGAAGCTTATGCCTTCGGACCATCCCGACATAGACGGTATGATAGACGCCATCCGCAGCCAGAATCTGCGGGAGGTGGCAGGCCGGTTCGGGAATGTATTGGAGCTGGTGACCGGAGAGAAATATCCGGCCATTTCAAGGATTGAACAGGTCATGCGTGACTATGGGGCTCTGGGGGCAATGATGAGCGGAAGCGGTCCCACGGTATTCGGGCTTTTTGCCAGTCCGAGGGCGGCGCAGGCAGCCTACGAGGACCTGCGTTTCGGCAAGGCGTCGGAGCTGGCAAAACAGGTGTATCTGACCAATTTCTTTAATGTGAAAAGAAATGGGCAGGACAGAGTATAATGCAGGAAAAGGGGGCATTTTAAAATGGAAAATAATTTTAAGGTTAATATGAACGAGTATCTTCCGCTCCGGGATGTGGTGTTCAACACCCTGCGTCAGGCCATACTGAAGGGAGAGCTGGCTCCGGGGGAAAGGCTGATGGAAATTCAGCTGGCAGAAAAATTAGGCGTCAGCAGAACCCCGATCAGGGAAGCTATCCGCAAGCTGGAGCTGGAGGGCCTGGTGCTTATGATTCCCAGAAAGGGCGCTGAGGTGGCCAAGATATCTGAGAAGAGCCTGCGGGATGTTCTGGAGGTGCGCCGATCCCTGGAAGAACTGGCCATTGAGCTGGCCTGCCAGCGGATGTCGGAGGACGACATGGCTGAACTGGAACGGGTGCAGGGCAACTTTAAAAATGCCATTGACCGGGGAGAGGCCATGAGCATTGCCCAGTCGGATGAGCAGTATCATGACGTCATCTACCAGGGGACACGCAACGATAAGCTGGTGCAGATGTTAGGCAACCTGCGTGAGCAGATGTACCGCTACCGCCTGGAATATATAAAGGACGAGGACAAAAGGCAGGTGCTTCTGGTGGAGCACGAGCACATTCTGAACGCCCTTAAGAACCGCAACATAGCCGAGGCAAAAAAGGCGGCCAGGGAACATATAGACAACCAGGAGATTACGGTTTCACGCAACATAAAGGAGCAGGAACAGGAGCCGGCCGCACCGGTGCGGGGGAGGAAATAATGGGGGAAGGAACCTTTAAGGAACGGTATCTGTCAGGGGAGATTCCCTTTGAGGAGATCGACCGGTATGTAAGCCGCTGGAATAACAGCGACGATCCCCGCACTCTGGCCCGGTATCTGGGACTGAATGCGGAGGAAGAGGATGTATGGATTGACGTGAGCGACGAGGCGCTTCAGGACATGCTGGACAGCCAGAAAAAATAGAAGCTCAGCCCTTTTTTTGAAATAAATCCATGAGCCGGAACCGTACGTGAACCTCCGGCTTTTGCTGCGGCTGTTTTGTCCTGCCCAGGGGGGATAACAGAGCGTCATAGTCATCTTCCGCTAAAAGAGATGACAGGGTTTTTCTGGAGGAATCCGGCACCACTGCGTGGATGGCCTCGGTGTAGCAGAGGGAGGGATAGAGCACGCACCACCAGTTGCGGCCTTTTCCGCTTCCGATGGTGATGCGGACCGCGTCATAGGTTCCGCAGGGAAATACCATGTCCCCGTAAGACTTGGTGGGAAAGTAATCCCTTGTTAATTCCAGTTTTACGGGATAGGATGCCCCCTGGTCTGCCAGCCAGTCCTGGGCCATGGCCTCGATGCTGGTTTTGTTGCCCTCTATCCACTGTTCAAGCTGTTCTTTGTCCGTGTCCTCGGGTACCTGGCTGCGGATGTAGTCCAGGACCAGTCCCTTTACACCCAGCTTCAGATTCTGGTCTCTGGCGCTGTCGCTTTCCGCCAGGACGTGAAAACGGAGGATTTCAGGGGCAATGCGGGATGCCAGGGCCTCCTCGCCGGTGGTGCGGGATGCCATAAGAATGAGAAATGCAGTAAAAAAACAAAGTGCGGATATGCACAGGCTTATTTTGTATTTCATATGATTTAAGACCTCCTTGGCCGTTAATGCAGTTTTAATTTCTGTTTGTAATTATTGCCACATATGTTATACTATAAACGTAGAACAATCACTAAAATAAGTGAGTTTAAGGAGACTAGCATGGGTAAACTTCAGGCTGCAGTCATATTTGGCGGCCAGTCATCAGAACATATTGTGTCCTGTATGTCGGCTGTCAATGTCATTGAGCATATAGACAGGACGCGATACGATGTATTACTTGTAGGAATTACAGAAGACGGACACTGGATTAAGGCAAATTCGCCGGAAGATGTAAAAAACGGTACCTGGAGGGACGGAACTGTATCAGCCCTCCTGCTGCCGGACGCGACGAAGAAGTGCATCCTCCTCATGGACGGAAATTCGGTCCGCGAGGTCAGGGTGGATGTGGTGTTCCCGGTCCTTCACGGGCTCTACGGGGAGGACGGTACCATCCAAGGGCTTTTGGAACTGGCTAAGATACCTTATGTGGGCTGCGGGGTCCTTTCCTCCGCGGTGTCTATGGATAAACTGTACACCAAGATTATCGTGGATGACCTGGGAGTGCGCCAGGCAGCATACGAGGCAGTGTACAGGGAACAGCTTGCGCATATGGAATCGGTGGTGGAACGGGTGGAGAAGCATTTTTCCTATCCCGTATTTATTAAACCGTCCAATGCAGGCTCCTCCAGGGGCGTGACAAAGGCGGATGACCGCCAGGCCCTGGAAGCAGGACTTTTAGAGGCGGCCCGGCATGACCGTAAGATATTGGTAGAGGAAACCATCACGGGCAGAGAGATTGAGTGCGCCGTATTCGGAGGCGGACTTAAGGAGGTAGTAGCATCCGGCGTAGGAGAGATACTGGCCGCCGCAGAGTTCTACGACTTTGAGGCCAAGTATTACAACGAAGAATCCAGGACAGTGACGGATCCGGAACTGCCGGCAGGAGCGGCAGAGAGGGTGCGCCAGTCCGCTGTGGACATATTCCGTGCAGTGGACGGCTATGGACTGGCCAGAGTGGATTTCTTTGTAAAGGATGACGGAGAAGTGGTATTTAATGAGATTAATACCATGCCCGGTTTTACCGCCATCAGTATGTACCCCATGCTGTGGGAAGCCAGAGGGATTACAAAGGACCAGCTGGTGGATATGCTGATGACCCATGGGATGGAACGATACACATAAGGGAAAGAGGAAGGAATATGACAAAAGACGTGCTGATTACAATCAGTGGCATCCAGATGATAGACGAAGAGGACTCCGATGTGGAGATGATAGTAAGGGGAGATTATTATCAGAAGAATGGAAAGCATTACATCCTCTACGAAGAGATGATGGAAGGCTTTACAGGTAAAGTCAAGAACGTAATCAAAATATCCCCTTCCGGAATGGACATAATTAAAAAGGGAATCGCCAACACCCACATGCAGTTTGAGAAGAACAAGAAGAATCTTTCATGCTACACCACTCCCCTGGGCGATATGGTGGTAGGCATACAGGCCAGCCGGATTAAAATAAATGAAGAACCGGACAGTCTTTTGGTGAATGTGGATTATTCCCTGGATATCAATTATGAACATCTGTCTGATTGCAGCATCCGCCTGGATGTCCAGTCCTGTCCGCAGTGACAGAGAAGTAAAAGAAACTGTAGAAGGATATTGTAAAAGAGTATAAAAAAGAAGCGGCGTGACTGCCGCTTCTTTTTATTTCTTATCTTTCTTATCCTTTTTAAATCTTGCGAAGAATCCCTTCTTCTTTGGCGGAGTCGGAATCGCGCCGCCTCTCACGCTTTTGATCTCAGTGATGTAGATACCGCTGATGACAACCTTGGCCTCGGTTTTCACCGGAAGGGAGTCAAATACGCGTCCGTCTGCAATGAGGGTCATGACCTTGGGGCCAATCTTGGCTTTGACCACAGGGACCTTTGCCCAGCGCATATATTTGGGCGTCTGGTCAGTCACTGCTTTGGGAAGCCCGGCCTGGGTAATCTTCATCTTTTTCTTGTCAATGACAAGGATGGATGCGGTCTGGGCGGCTGCATCTAACAACTGCTGCTGTTCCACCTGGCGCTTCTGGAGCTTATTTCCCAGAAAGTAGAGAACAACCAGGGCAACAAGAGCAATGACCAGAATGACAATCAGTACATTTAAAATAGTCTGAGCCATGGGGTTTACCTCCAACCTATGTAATTATAGTACCATTCCCCCCGTTAAACAATCTACAACCCCAGGGGACATTCTATAATAGTATATCATTTCAGACGGTAAATTGCAAGTAAAAATCCTTGACACCTTGACAGGTCTGTGTTATTATGGAGTGTGCACTATTGTGGCGACGTGGGCTTTTTGCGCCCTCATGTACGGTTTTACGTGGTATGGCGCCCAATTACAGAGAACGACAGTGATATTTTGCTGCATCTGGCGTCCGGTTCGGCGTCAGATTGAGATGGAAATATTGCGAACCAAATTAGAAAACAGGGGTGAAACGTCAATGGAGAAAAGCAGAATACGTCCGGTACCGGCCGGGAAAAGCGTAAGAATGAGCTATTCAAGACAGAAAGAAGTTCTTGAAATGCCTAACTTGATTGAGATTCAAAAAGACTCCTACCAGTGGTTCTTAAAAGAAGGACTGAAGGAGGCATTTGATGATATCTCTCCCATAGCGGACTTTGCAGGCCATTTGAGCCTGGAATTCGTTGACTTTACATTGTGTAAGGATGATATAAAGTATACCATCGAAGAGTGTAAAGAACGGGACGCAACTTACGCTGCACCACTTAAGGTAAAGGTAAGACTGTACAATAAAGATAAAGATGAAATGAATGAACACGAGATTTTCATGGGCGACCTGCCCCTGATGACAGATACCGGTTCCTTTGTGATTAACGGTGCTGAGCGTGTTATTGTCAGCCAGCTGGTACGTTCCCCTGGTATCTACTACGGTATTGGCCATGATAAAGTGGGTAAGGAACTGTATACCTGTACTGTCATCCCCAACCGTGGCGCATGGCTGGAGTACGAGACAGACTCCAATGACGTATTCTATGTACGTGTAGACAGGACCCGTAAGGTACCTGTAACTGTATTGATTCGCGCCCTGGGATTCGGAACCAATGCGGAAATCCTGGAACTCTTCGGCGAGGAGCCAAAGCTCTTGGCCAGCTTCGGAAAGGACACCTCCGATAATTATCAGGATGGCCTTCTGGAATTATATAAGAAGATTCGTCCCGGCGAGCCGTTATCTGTTGACAGTGCAGAAAGTCTCCTTAATAGCATGTTCTTTGACCCCAGAAGATATGACCTTGCAAAAGTCGGCAGATATAAATTTAATAAGAAACTGTCCTTTAAGTACCGTCTTAACGGACAGGTACTGGCAGAGGACGTGGTGGACACCGCCACAGGCGAGATTCTGGCAGAGGCAGGCACCAAGCTTGACAAGGAATCTGCCATGAAGATTCAGAACGCGGCTGTTCCCTTTGTATGGGTGGACGGTCCCGACAGGAAGCAGAAGGTTCTCTCCAACATGATGGTGGAGCTTTCAGCCCATGTGCCCTTTGCCCCGGAGGAAGTGGGCGTTACGGAGTTAGTATATTACCCGGCCCTGGCTTCTATTCTGGAAGAAGCTGGCACCGACGGGGAGGCTCTTAAGGAGGCTGTCCGCAGGAACATCCACGACCTGATTCCAAAGCACATTACAAAGGAAGATATCCTTGCTTCCATTAACTATAATATGCATCTGGAGGAGCAGGTGGGCAACGCAGATGACATCGATCATCTGGGCAACCGCCGTATCCGCGCCGTAGGCGAACTTCTTCAGAACCAGTACCGCATCGGTCTGTCACGTATGGAGCGTGTGGTAAGGGAGCGTATGACCACCCAGGATATGGATGGCATTACGCCCCAGTCCTTAATCAACATCAAGCCCGTGACTGCGGCTGTGAAGGAGTTCTTCGGAAGCTCCCAGCTGTCCCAGTTCATGGACCAGAATAACCCGCTGGCAGAGCTGACCCATAAGCGCCGTCTCTCCGCCCTGGGCCCTGGCGGTCTGTCCAGGGACCGTGCCGGATTCGAGGTGCGGGATGTACACTACACCCATTACGGACGTATGTGCCCCATCGAGACGCCTGAAGGTCCTAACATCGGTCTGATCAACTCCCTGGCAACCTATGCGAGGGTAAACCAGTATGGTTTTATCGAGGCTCCCTACCGCGTGGTGGATAAGACCACGGACCCGGCGAACCCAAGGGTAACGGATGAAGTGGTGTACCTGACCGCTGACGAGGAAGATAACTTCGTTGTGGCACAGGCAAACGAGGCCCTGGATGAGGAAGGCCATTTCATACACAACAACGTATCCGGACGTTTCCGTACAGAGACATCCGAGTTCCAGAAAAAGACCATTGACCTGATGGACGTATCCCCTAAGATGGTATTCTCCGTTGCTACGGCCATGATTCCTTTCCTGGAGAACGACGATGCCAACCGCGCCCTGATGGGTTCCAACATGCAGCGTCAGGCAGTGCCCCTTCTGACCACAGAAGCCCCTGCCGTGGGTACGGGTATCGAGGCAAAGGCGGCTGTTGACTCTGGCGTGTGTGTGGTAGCTAAGAACGCAGGTGTGGTAGAGCGCTCTGCTTCTAATGAAATCATCATCCGCAGGGACAGTGACGGCAACCGCGATGTGTACCACCTGACCAAATTTAAGAGAAGCAACCAGAGCAACTGTTACAACCAGAAGCCAATCGTATATAAGAATGACCATGTGGAAGCCGGCGAGGTAATTGCGGACGGCCCGTCCACCTCCAACGGTGAGATTGCCCTTGGAAAGAACCCGCTTATCGGATTCATGACATGGGAGGGCTACAACTACGAGGATGCGGTCCTGTTATCCGAGCGCCTGGTTCAGGAAGATGTCTATACCTCCGTCCACATTGAGGAGTATGAGGCGGAAGCCCGCGATACCAAGCTGGGACCGGAAGAGATTACCCGCGATGTGCCGGGCGTGGGCGAGGATGCCCTGAAAGACCTGGATGAGCGCGGTATTATCCGTATCGGCGCGGAGGTCCGCGCGGGAGATATTCTGGTGGGCAAGGTTACGCCTAAGGGCGAGACCGAGCTGACCGCGGAGGAGCGTCTGCTGCGCGCCATCTTCGGCGAGAAGGCCAGGGAAGTCCGCGACACCTCCCTTAAAGTGCCTCACGGCGCATACGGCATCATCGTGGATGCCAAGGTATTTACCAGGGAGAACGGAGACGAGCTGTCGCCGGGCGTGAACCAGACAGTCCGCATCTACATTGCCCAGAAGCGTAAGATTTCAGTGGGCGATAAGATGGCAGGACGTCACGGCAACAAGGGTGTTGTTTCCCGCGTGCTTCCTGTTGAAGATATGCCTTTCCTGCCAAACGGACGTCCTCTTGACATCGTGCTTAACCCTCTGGGCGTGCCTTCCCGTATGAACATCGGACAGGTGTTGGAGATTCACTTAAGCCTTGCGGCCAAGGCCCTGGGCTTCAACGTATCCACCCCGATTTTCGACGGCGCAAACGAGAACGACATCATGGATACCCTGGAAGTGGCCAACGATTATGTGAACACGTCCTGGGATGAATTTAAAGCTAAATATGAAGACCTGCTGAAGCCTTCTGTCATCGACTACCTGGGCGCTCACTTAGAGCACAGGGAGCTTTGGAAGGGTGTGCCCATCAGCCGTGACGGCAAGGTCCGCCTGAGAGACGGACGTACCGGCGAATATTTCGACGGCGCTGTTACCATCGGACACATGCACTACCTGAAGCTGCACCATCTGGTTGACGATAAGATCCATGCGCGTTCAACCGGCCCTTACTCTCTGGTTACACAGCAGCCTCTGGGCGGTAAGGCCCAGTTCGGCGGACAGCGTTTCGGAGAGATGGAGGTTTGGGCACTGGAGGCATATGGCGCTTCCTATACTCTGCAGGAAATCATGACCGTTAAGTCCGACGACGTTGTGGGCCGTGTAAAGACCTACGAAGCCATCATCAAGGGAGAGAATATCCCTGAGCCGGGCGTACCGGAGTCCTTTAAGGTGCTCCTTAAGGAGATGCAGTCCCTTGGCCTGGATGTACAGGTACTGAGGGATGACGGCACCGAGGTCGAGATGAATGAGAATATCGATTACGGTGATACAGAGCTGCGCGCCATGTTAGAGGGGGAGCGCCGCTTCGAGGAGAAGGAATCCTATGCGCAGTTTGGCTATCAGGAGCAGGAATTCAAGGATAGCGAGCTGGTAGCTGTGGAAGAGGAAGAAGATGTAAGCGCCGATGATTACACCGAAGAGGCCGATGACGAGGATGATTTATTCCTGGATGAAGCTGCTGACGGTGAAGACGAAGAATAGAAGGGAGTAAATGCTCATGCCAGAAACTAATGAAACTTATCATCCAATGACATTTGATGCCATTAAGATTGGTCTGGCCTCCCCTGATAAGATTCTGGAGTGGTCCCATGGCGAGGTGAAGAAGCCGGAGACCATCAATTACAGGACACTTAAGCCCGAGAAGGACGGTCTGTTCTGTGAGAGAATCTTCGGGCCTAGTAAGGACTGGGAGTGTCATTGCGGTAAATATAAAAAGATTCGTTATAAAGGTGTTATCTGCGACCGCTGCGGCGTAGAAGTGACAAAGGCAAGTGTCCGTAGAGAGCGTATGGGCCACATTAAGCTGGCTGCTCCCGTATCCCATATATGGTATTTCAAGGGAATTCCCAGCCGTATGGGTCTGATTCTGGACATCTCCCCCAGAACGCTGGAGAAGGTGCTGTACTTTGCGTCCTATATCGTTCTGGATCCAGGCTCCACCAGCCTGCAGTATAAGCAGGTCCTGTCCGAGAAGGAGTACAGGGAGGAAGTGGAGAAGTACGGCGGCACCGGCGGCTTCCGTGTGGGAATGGGCGCCGAGGCCATCCAGGAACTGCTGAGGGCCATTAATCTGGAAAAGGATTCCACAGAACTCAGAAGGGCGCTGGCGGATTCCACCGGACAGAAGCGCGCGAGAATCATCAAGAGGCTGGAGGTAGTGGAGGCATTCCTTACCTCAGGCAACCGTCCTGAGTGGATGATTATGGATGTGATTCCTGTCATCCCTCCGGATATCCGTCCCATGGTACAGCTGGACGGCGGACGTTTCGCCACCTCTGATTTGAATGACTTATACAGAAGAATCATAAACAGGAACAACCGTTTGGCAAGACTGCTGGAGTTAGGCGCTCCTGATATCATTGTACGCAACGAGAAGCGTATGCTCCAGGAGGCAGTGGATGCCCTGATTGACAACGGACGCCGCGGCAGGCCTGTGACCGGCCCCGGCAACAGAGCCCTTAAGTCCCTTTCCGATATGTTAAAGGGTAAGCAGGGACGTTTCCGTCAGAACCTGTTAGGCAAGCGTGTGGACTATTCCGGACGTTCCGTTATCGTGGTTGGACCTGAGCTTAAGATATACCAGTGCGGTCTTCCAAAGGAAATGGCCATTGAGCTGTTTAAGCCTTTTGTTATGAAGGAGCTGGTTTCCAACGGAACCGCCCACAATATAAAGAATGCCAAGAAGATGGTAGAGAGACTGCAGCCTGAGGTGTGGGATGTGCTTGAGGATGTTATCAAAGAGCACCCCGTCATGCTGAACCGTGCCCCTACCCTGCACAGACTGGGGATCCAGGCGTTTGAGCCCATCCTGGTAGAGGGTAAGGCCATCAAGCTTCATCCTCTGGTGTGTACGGCCTTCAACGCTGACTTCGACGGCGACCAGATGGCTGTCCATCTGCCGCTTTCCGTAGAGGCCCAGGCAGAGTGCCGTTTCCTGCTCTTAAGCCCTAACAACCTGTTAAAGCCTTCAGACGGCGGTCCTGTGGCTGTTCCTTCCCAGGATATGGTTCTTGGTATCTATTACCTGACCCAGGAACGTCCGGGAGCAAAGGGCGAGGGCATGGTATTTAAGAGCGTCAACGAGGCGATTCTGGCATATGAGAACCAGGAGGCAACCCTTCATTCACGCGTTAAGGTGAGGGTCAGCAAGACCATGCCGGACGGCACTGTGAAGACGGGGACCATTGACTCCACCATCGGACGTTTCATTTTCAATGAAATCATTCCTCAGGATCTGGGATTTGTGGACAGAAGCATCCCGGAGAACGAGCTGAAGCTGGAAGTGGATTTCCACGTAGCCAAAAAGCAGTTAAAGCAGATTCTTGAGAAGGTCATCAACGTACACGGCGCAACCCAGACAGCCGTTACCCTGGATGACATCAAGGCCATTGGATATAAATATTCCACCAGGGCGGCCATGACCGTTTCTATTTCCGATATGACCGTGCCTGAGAGCAAACCAAAGCTGATTGAGGAAGCTCAGGCAACAGTGGACCGCATTGCGAAAAACTACCGCCGCGGACTCATCACCGAGGAAGAGCGCTACAAAGAGGTTATCGAGACATGGAAGACCACCGATGACCAGCTGACGCACGACCTGCTGACCGGCCTGGATAAGTACAACAATATCTACATGATGGCTGACTCCGGAGCCCGTGGTTCTGATAAGCAGATTAAGCAGCTGGCAGGTATGCGGGGACTGATGGCAGATACCACCGGTCATACCATCGAGCTTCCTATCAAGTCCAATTTCCGTGAGGGACTGGACGTATTGGAGTACTTTATCTCGGCTCATGGAGCCCGTAAAGGTCTGTCCGATACGGCTCTGCGTACGGCTGACTCAGGTTACCTGACCAGACGTCTGGTAGACGTATCACAGGATTTGATTATCCGTGAAGTGGACTGCTGCGAGGGCAGGGATATCCCATACATGGAAATCAAGGCTTTCATGGATGGAAATGAAGTAATCGAGGACCTGGAAGAGAGAATCACAGGGCGCTATATCGCTGAGACCATCACTGACCCGGATACGGGAGAGGTTGTGGTCAAGGCTAACCATATGTGTACACCGAAGCGCGCCGCTGCTGTCATGAAGGTGCTGAATAAGACAGGACGGGGGTCTGTAAAGATTCGTACCGTCCTCAGCTGTAAGTCCCATATCGGTGTGTGCGCCAAGTGTTACGGCGCCAACATGGCAACGGGCCAGCCTGTACAGGTGGGCGAGGCTGTCGGCATCATCGCGGCACAGTCCATCGGTGAACCTGGTACACAGCTTACCATGCGTACGTTCCATACGGGCGGCGTGGCCGGCGGCGATATCACACAGGGTCTTCCCCGTGTGGAGGAGCTTTTCGAGGCCCGTAAGCCAAAGGGTCTTGCCATCATTACCGAGTTCGGCGGCGTGGTGCAGATTAAGGATACAAAGAAAAAGCGCGAGATTACGGTAACCGACAATGAGACCGGCAACGCCAAGACCTATCTGATTCCTTACGGATCCAGAATCAAGGTAATGGACGGCCAGGTGCTGGAAGCCGGCGACGAGCTGACAGAAGGCAGCATTAACCCCCATGATATCCTGAAAATCAAGGGTGTCCGTGCGGTGCAGGATTACATGCTCCAGGAAGTACAGCGTGTATACCGTCTCCAGGGCGTGGAAATCAACGATAAGCATATTGAGATGATTGTTCACCAGATGCTTAAGAAAATCAAGATTGAGGAGAGCGGCGACAGCGATGTGCTGCCGGGCGTATCCATGGATGTTCTGGATTACAACGAGATGAACGAGGCCCTGATTGCCGACGGCAAGAAGCCGGCAGAAGGCAGACAGGTCATGCTGGGTATCACCAAGGCATCCCTGGCAACGGATTCCTTCTTGTCAGCAGCATCCTTCCAGGAGACCACCAAGGTTCTGACCGAGGCAGCCATCAACGGCAAGGTTGACCACCTGATTGGCCTGAAGGAGAACGTAATCATCGGTAAGCCGATTCCGGCAGGTACCGGCATGAAGCGTTACCGCAAGGTGAAGCTGGACACAGACGATTTGATTTCAGATGAGATCATGCTGTCTGATGACGATGAACTGGTAGTCTCTTCCGAGGATGAGAGCGGCAGCGGACTCACAGAGGACAATGTTGCCGAGGAAGTTCTGGGAATGGACGATATGGCGGATGTGGATGAGGAAGACGATGCCATAGAGGAAGAAGAATAGATAGAAGTCTTATACCAAAAATGCTCTGGGAAGAAACGAAATATGTTTCTTTCCAGAGCATTTTTTAGTGGGGGATAAAGAGCGGGATTTAGAAGAAATGGAAGCATAGAATTATTTCCACGGCATTTTCCTTTTGTACTCATAGTAGATTCGCAGAAGCTGGCTCCTCTTGGTGACATTTACCTTTTGGAAAATGTTATGTATATGGGTCTTTACCGTGCCGATGGAGATGTACAGCGCGTCGCTGATTTCCTGGTTATTCTTATCCGTGAGAAGAATCTTCAAGATGTCCTGTTCCCGGGAGGTCAGCTGATAGTGATTGGCAAAGTGGAGGAAGGCCGTGTCGGCATCTTCCTGGTCCGGAGGAATCTGGACAGAAGGAGGCGGCGTTTCCTGGAAAATGGTTCCGGCATCCCCTACATCCAGACGCGGCAGCCTAAGCTGCCTTGTCAGGTATTTGATGGCGTATATGGAGTATATGATACTCATGATATCCTCGGATAAACTGCGGTTGTTGATTTTGACCATGGGATTGGAGTAAACATCAAAGGAAAAGATTACTATGGTGTCTTCGATGAGAATCAGCACGGAAAATATCACGGTTACTCCCAGCAGGGTTTTATAGGAGACCATTTCCCTGTCAAGGCTCTCCGGGTATTGGCTCAGATATAAAAGCCCTGAGGTCCCAAGGTAAAATGTAAAAATCTGGGCAGGAAGATAGTAAAGCCAGACCTTCAGTGCTCCGCCTCCTGCCATGGGAGCGAACAGCAGGGCCAGGCCCAGGAGAATCAGGGCAGCGCTGTCCCGGACAGTCTGCCTACCGGGAAGGACCAGTCTCTGTATGGTAACCAGACAGTAGTTGGATACGAGATAAATCAATGTTTTAAAGGCGGGTACGGTCATGAACTGAAGATCGTAAAGGGTGGAGAAATCCTCCAGGAATTCAGTCATATAGATAATCACATTATCAAATATGTAAGAGAGAAATAGGGCGGCTGTCACTGCGAACAGCGGTCTTTTTTTGTGGCTGTAATTTAAGATGGAAGATGTGACAACGACTGTGTAAAGGACAATCAGAAAAATATTATAGATGAAAATCAGTATATCCATAGATTACCTCCTGCTGGTATACCATTTTTGACAGTGGCTGATGTGCTGTCATTTATGCTGTGACACACTAGAGTATACCAAAAATCTAAAATATATCAAACGTTTTATTTGGAAAAATATTGAAAAAATTGTGCATATTTCATAAAAGGTTTAGGGGAGTTTAGATAATTTGTTATAAAAGATTGAGTAAAATCAAACTTTCGACCGCTGAGAATTGGTCATTTTCTCAATCTCTGAATCCATCCCGGGGATGATTTTAAACTCGGTCCCGTGGGGCTATGATGACGTCACAAGGCGCCGGACAGCCCTGAAGCATCCGGCAGAGCAAAAACAATATAATACAGGAGGAAACAACATGTCAGTAAAAGATTTCATCGACACAAACGAATTCACCAAGGAGGAACTAATGGACATCATCAATCTTTCATTAAAGATTAAAAGATGCATCAAGGCGGGCTGCTATCCTCAATTATTAAGGAACAAATCCCTGGGAATGATATTCCAGCAGTCATCCACCAGGACAAGGGTATCTTTTGAGACAGCCATGCAGCAGTTAGGCGGACATGCACAGTACCTGGCACCCGGACAGATTCAGCTGGGCGGACATGAGACAATCGAAGATACAAGCGCAGTGCTTTCCCGCCTGGTAGATATCCTCATGGCACGTGTGGACCGTCACAAGAGCGTGGTAGATCTGGCTAAGAACGCTTCAATCCCGGTCATCAATGGAATGTCCGATTATAACCATCCGACCCAGGAAATGGGTGATTTATGTACCATGATTGAGCATTTGCCGGCGGGTAAGAAATTAGAGGACTGCAAGGTGGTATTCGTAGGCGACGCAACCCAGGTATGCGCTTCCTTAATGTTCATCACCACCAAGATGGGAATGAACTTCGTGCACTTCGGACCGGAGGGTTACCAGTTAAATGAAAACCACAGGGCAATCGCAGAGACAAACTGCAAGGTAAGCGGCGGAACCTTCCTGGTTACTGATAATGAAGATGAAGCGCTTAAGGACGCTGACTTTGTATATACCGATGTATGGTACGGCCTGTACGACGCAGAGCTGTCCGAGGAGGAGCGGATGGCTATCTTCTATCCTAAATACCAGGTAACTCCGGCCATGATGGCCAAGGCTGCTCCCCATGTGAAATTCATGCACTGTCTGCCTGCCTCCAGAGGAGAAGAGGTTGTGAATGAAGTGATTGATGCCGGATATTCCGTTGTATTTGACGAGGCTGAGAATCGCCTGACCGCTATGAGGGGACTTCTGGTATATTTCCTGAATCAGGCTGAGAAGAAAGCAGATGAAGAGGAAAAAGCAAAGGCAAAAGCGGATTTGGAAGTATTCTTAAAGAAAGCGCTGTAATTTAGCAAGTAAAGGGGGCAAAACACATGGCTGAAAACACAAGGCCGGAAACACAAGGAAAGAAAAAATTTAAATTAACGGATGCGATACTGTCCGTTATCTGTGTTGTATTCGTGGCAGAAGCAGCGGCGCCTGTGGCTGCAATCGGAAACTCCCAGTATTTCTGGTGGATTTTCCTCATGCTCACCTTCCTGCTGCCCTACGGGCTTATTGCCTCGGAACTGGGAACCACCTATGACGGGGAAGGCGGATTGTACGACTGGGTGAGGAAAGCGTTCGGAGCCAAATGGGGTACCAGGGTCTCCTGGTATTACTGGATTAACTTTCCGCTGTGGATGGCATCCCTTGCTGTCATGTGCCCGAATATGTTCAGTATCGTCATAGGACATCCCATTGGCGTGATTCCTTCGCTAATTATAGAGCTGGCGTTTATCTGGGTGATTGTAGCTATCAGCTTCTTCCCTGTGTGTGACAGCGTGTGGATTCTCAACGGCGCAGCCCTGATTAAGGTGCTGTTGGCAGTGATAGTAGGGGGACTGGGCATATACGGGGCAGTGACCCATGGCGTGGCCAACCAGTATACGGCGGCTTCTCTGATGCCGTCCTTTGACGCAAAGAGTCTGTCCTTCATTTCCGTGATTCTATTTAATTTTTTAGGATTTGAGGTAGTGTGCACCTTTGCGGACAATATGGAGAACCCGAAAAAACAGATTCCGCAGGCTATTGTTTCAGGCGGTCTTGTGATTGCGGCCATATACATATTCTCAGCCTTTGGAATCGGCGTGGCCATTCCCACTGCCGAGGTCAGCACCAGCAGCGGGCTGATTGACAGCCTTCAGCTTCTGACCGGAAAGACTGGCAGTCTGTTCATCTCCGTCATGGCTGTTATGTTTGTACTGACGCTGTTTGGAAATATGATTTCCTGGTCCCTGGGAGTCAACAATGTGGCCAGCTATGCTGCTGAGCAGAGGGATATGCCGGAGGTATTTGCTAAAAAGAGCGTCAAAAACAGCATGCCGGTGGGCGCTGCAATGATGAATGGTATTGTGGCCAGCGTGGTTGTCATCCTTGCGCCTATTCTGCCCAACCAGGATTTGTTCTGGAGCTTCTTTGCACTGAACTTGGTGATGTTCCTGCTAGCATACCTGCCCGTATTCCCGGCATTTCTGAGACTGCGTTCCATTGACCCGGAGACGGAGAGACCATTTAAAGTAGGCGGAAGCAAGACATTCCTCAGGTTGCTGGCAGCACTTCCCATGATTATGATAGTCATATCATTGATTTTTATAGCAGTGCCCATGAGCTTTGATGCCCAGACATTAAATGAAGTACTGCCTATTACCATTGGTTCCGTTGTGTTCGTTGGCATAGGAGAAATGCTGGCAGCCGGAAAACGTAAAGTGACAAAGGCCGGAACTGCGGCCGGGATGAAGAAGGCGGCAGAAACGGAGTAGAAGCGGACCTGGTGAGCGGGCAGGGCCCATAGAAAAAAGAATGAGAGGAAGGTATTTTACATGAAAACATATACAACGACCCCAAAACAGGATGGCTTTAGGATGCCGGGAGAATTTGAACCACATGAGGGCTGCTGGACTATCTGGCCTGAGAGACCGGATAACTGGAGACTGGGAGCAAAACCGGCACAGAAGGTCTTCGTGGAGGTGGCAAAGGCCATCAGCCGCTTTGAACCGGTAACCGTATGCGTAAGCAATGCACAGTATGACAATGCCAGATACCAGCTTCCGGAAGATGTACGTGTTGTGGAAATGTCCACGGATGATTCCTGGATTCGCGACTGTGGCCCCACATTTGTGACCAATGGAACCGAGGTCAGGGGTGTTGACTGGTCCTTTAACGCTTGGGGCGGACTGGTTGACGGTCTGTATTTCCCATGGGATAAGGATGACCATGTGGCAAGAAAGGTGTGCGACATTGAGCGCAAGGGCAGGTACCGTCTGGATGATTTCATATTAGAAGGCGGTTCTATCCATGTGGACGGCGAGGGCACCCTGATTGTGACTGAAGAATGCCTGTTAAGCGGGGGCAGGAACTCCCATCTCACAAAAGAGGAAATTGAGGATGTGCTGAAGGAGTATCTGAACCTGGAGAAAATTATCTGGATTCCGTATGGCATTTATAATGATGAGACGAACGGCCATGTGGATAATATCATCCATTATATTGCCCCGGGTCAGGTAATCCTGGCATGGACGGATGATAAGGACGACCCGCAGTATGATATATGCCAGAAAGCATATGAGGTGTTGAGCGCGGAGACAGATGCAAAGGGCCGTAAGCTGAATATCCATAAGCTGACGCTGCCTAAGAACATCCTTATTACCAGAGGAGAGAGCGAGGGCGTCGACGCTGTGGACGGCACGCTTCCCCGCATGGAAGGTGACAGACTGGCAGCATCCTATGCCAACTTTTATATTGCCAATGGAGGTGTTGTATTCCCCATGTTCCATGACGAGAATGATGAGAAGGCCAGAAGGACACTGGAGGAATGCTTCCCGGGCCGTGAGGTGGTGGGCATCTATGCCAGGGAAATCCTTTTGGGCGGCGGCAACATCCACTGCATTACCCAGCAGCAGCCAAAGGCATGAGGATTCCGGAGCGGAAATAAAATAGATGACAGAAAGGAAGATAGGAGTATGTCAAGAATTGTAATCGCCCTTGGGGGAAATGCACTGGGAAATACGCCAAAGGAACAGCAGGAGCGCATCGACAATGCGGCACCCGCGCTCACCGGGCTGATTAAACAGGGGCATGAGATTATCATCAGTCATGGAAATGGACCCCAGGTAGGGATGATACGCCAGGCATTTGATACGGCCAGTGCCGCCAACGAAAAAGTACCTGTCTTTGAATTACCTGAGTGTACGGCCATGAGCCAGGGTTATATCGGGTTCCATCTGCAGAAGGGAATCAAGAAGGAACTGCGCAGGGAAGGAATGCCGTGGCATGTGGCAACCGTGGTAACACAGATTGTAGTGGATAAGGATGACCCGGCGTTTCTGAATCCCACGAAGCCCATTGGCAGTTTTTGTACAGCGGAAGAGGCCCTGAAGATGATGAGGGAAAATCCAAAGCTGCACATGAAGGAGGATGCGGGAAGAGGCTACCGTCAGATGGTGGCTTCGCCCAAACCAGTGGATATTGCGGAACGGGATTCCATCTTAAACCTTCTGGACCATGAATTCATTGTCATTGCCTGCGGAGGCGGGGGGATACCTGTGATATTGGATGAGAATGGTGACTATGAAAGTATACCGGCTGTCATAGACAAGGACTTTGCATCTGCCAAGCTGGCAGAGCTGGTGGACGCTGATTACCTGTTTATCCTGACAGCTGTGGATCGGGTGGCGGTAAATTACGGAAAACCGGAGCAGCGGGAATTGAAGGAAATCACAGTGGAGGAAGCGGAAAACCTGTGCCGCGAAGGTCACTTCGCACCGGGAAGCATGCTTCCCAAAGTAGAGGCAGCCATGGAATTTGCACGTAGCAAAAAGGGCAGGAATGCGGTGATTTCATCCCTTGAAAAGGCTCCCTTAGCCATGATTGGGGAAAGCGGGACTAGGATTGCCCTGTGATGGGGATGTATGCCTCTGCCGGACATGAGACATCACATAACCATACTGATTTTGACTGGTTCAGATATGAAATCATAGAAGAGTGATACTGCAGAAAGATGATATAGATGTATATTGATAAGGCCAGGGCTTCGCGCCCGGCCTTTTTCTTATTGCAGATGCTGCTTCAGCGCCTTTATAACATCCATGACAAAGATACATTCCTTTTCTGTCAATTTATTCAATGTCTCGCTTAATTCATCAGTATATTCACCAGGCTTCTTTTGATCGCGGCAGGTATTCCACTTTCTGCCTACCAGGTCATCCAGGGAAATGTTAAGGGCATCGGCAATCAGGATGGCATTGCCGATGGTAGGACTTTTCCTGCCGTTTATATATTCGGACATGAGAGAGGTCTGTATGCCTGTCATGCGGCATAAATCTGCCTGCTTCATACTTTTTTCTAATAGTAACAGCTTTAAATTCTCGTTGAATCCCATGTTCATACCTCCAGAAAGATATTAACATTTGTGAGTGAAAGCGTCAATCTTTTATTGACAAACTAACTAAAGAGAGTATAATAAGAATAAATAACTCACAATAGTTAGCTGAAAAGAGGAGGAATCAGAAAATGATATATCTAAACATCCACTATGAAATGAGACGCCATGGCCTGAAGGGCCAGCAGCTGGCAGCTGTCCTGGGGCTTCCTCTGAATGATGTGATTTTTAAACTGTATGGAGAAACAGAATTTTCCCTTTATGAAATTGAACAGCTGGCTGATTTGTTCGGCTGTTCCCTGGACTATCTGGTGGGACATCGTGTGGTGACACGGGCCTATTCGCCGGGTGAGGGAATGGACAGCATCATGAGGGGGTAATACGGGAGGCCCTGATGCGGTTTAACAGCGTTACATAGCTGAACCTATAAATCTACCTAAAGGAGGAGTAGCAAGCATGAAGTACGATTTTATTACAGCGCCCAATCGGAGGAACAGCGGTTCGTCCAAGTGGGAGGGGATGAAAGGGCTGAACCCCAATGTGCCGGAGAGTGTGGTGCCCCTGTCGGTAGCGGACATGGAACTTAAGAATCCGCCGGAAATAATGGAGGGCCTTAAGGAGTATCTGGACCAGGCGGTATTGGGGTATCCGTGTGGTACGGACAGTTTTTATGAGGCTGTTGAATCCTGGACAAGGAGGCGCTATGGATGGGAGACAAAGCGGGAATGGCTGATTACCACGCCGGGAATCGTAAATGCCTTTCATCAGGCCGTGCTGGCCTATACGGAGCCAGGTGACGGTGTTATTTTGCTGACACCTGTTTATTACCCATTTTCCTTTGCGGTCCGGAGAAATGATCGGAAGGAAGTGAGATGCCCTCTGGTTAATATCAACGGCAGATATGAGATTGATTATGAACTTCTGGAAGAAATGGCAGGAAAGCCTGAAAATAAGCTGATTATATTCTGCAGCCCTCACAATCCGGTGGGCCGGGTGTGGACCAGGGACGAGCTTGAAAGGGTGGGACGCATCTGTATCGACAACCATGTGTTTATTGTCAGCGATGAGATTCATTGCGACTTAATCATGCCGGGATATGAGCACACGGTTATGGCGAATATTTCCAGCGAACTGGAGGCCCATACCATGACATGTATTGCACCCAGTAAGACCTTCAACCTGGCGGGCATGCAGTCCAGCTGTATATTCATACCGGACGAGGAAAAACGCGGCATTTATATGACGCAGCTGCTGTACACGGCACAGAGCAACCGTCTGAACGTGCTGGGCTATAAGAGTACCGAACTGGCCTACACCAGATGCGACGGGTGGCTTGAGGAATGTATCCAGCTTCTTGTCCGCAACAGGAAGGCTGTGGAGGATTTTATAGATAAGGAACTTCCGTGGGTTAAGGTAACACCTTTAGAGGGAACCTATCTCATGTGGCTGGACTGCCGGCAGCTGGGAATTGATTATAAGGAACTGGAGCGGATTAACGTGGAGGAGGCTTATTTCTTCACGGACGAGGGTTACATATTCGGCCCAGAAGGTGAAGGATTTGAGCGTATCAACATTGCCTGCCCTACAGAGGTACTGACGGATGCCTTAAAGCGCATGGCGGCAGCTTATAAAAAGCACATGAAGCTTTAGGAGGGATTATGGCGCGTTTACAGCAAGGGAACAGGATGCCGGATTTTAAATTTTGTGCGCCATATGCAGGGGAGGACTCTGTCAGAGGACTGATGGAGGACGGCGCATACAACAGGTTTGCTTTCATTTTCCTGCGCTACTATGGATGTACTTTGTGCCAGTACGACATGCACCGGTATACGGAAAAGTACAGTGAGATCACGGCCGGAGGCGGCAGTTTCTGCGTGGTGCTCCAATCGAGTCCGGAGACGGTACGGAGAGAGCTGGGAGAAAATGTGCTGCCATATACCGTGATTTGCGACCCGGAGCGCAGACTGTATGAGGCTCTGGAGATCCGGCCTGCCGCGGACAGCAGCCAGCTTATGGGCGGGGACACCCAGGCAAAGGCGGCAGAGGCCAGAAAATGGTTTACTCATAAGGAGTACGAGGGGGAGGAGCTTCAGATGCCCGCCGTGTTTGTGGTGGACCGGGAATTACGTCTGACATACGTGAGATATGGGGTAAACGCCGGGGACGTTCCGGGGCCGGAGGAGTTAAAGGAACTTCTGGAGATGAGAGCGGAAAGGGAGACGAGATAGGGAAAATGTATTTGGGAGGGAACTATGGCTGAGAGACAAGAGAGCAGACTGAAACGGAATTTGACCTTTTGGAACCTGATGGGAGTGGCAATCGGGCAGATTATAGGAGCGGGTATCATGACCATGACCGGAACCGCAATCGGCATGACGGGTACGGGAGTAGCTCTGGCCTTTATGATATCGCCGGTGCTGACGCTGATAACCGACTTTCCGCAGGGGATACTGAGCAGTTGCGCGCCTGCGGTGGGCGGTCCTTATAAGTATGTGTCCAGACTTCTGGACAAGCGGTTCGGATTTTTGTATATTGTATTATTTATTATATCCAGCAGTACGTTGTCACTGTACGCGCTGTCCTTTGCTTCTTATTTTGTAAGCCTGTTTACCGGGATGAGCCAGATTTTCATAGCGGCTGTTATACTGACCGTGCTGTTTGTGGTCAATATCATCGGAACAAAGCAGGCCGCGGTGGTGAATACCATTATATGTGCTGTTATGACAGGCGCAATCCTGGCTTTTGCGGCCTTTGGGCTGCCTAAGGCGGACTTTCCATATATATTCCAGACTGGACATCTGTTTTATAAGGGGATTCCAAATTTCATGGCAGCCCTGGCACTTTTAAGCTTTGCCACAGGCGGTGCTTCCGTTATCTGCCAGCTGGGCGGAGAGGCCGAGAATCCGGGCAGGGATATCCCGCTTGTCATGATTATATCCACAGTTCTGGTGGGCATTATGTATGTTCTGGTGGCCCTGGTGGCGGTAGGAGTATTTCCTATTGATAAGGTAGCGGACCAGAACCTGACCATCGTGGCCTTTGAGGTGCTTCCAAGGCCGGTGTATTACGTGTTTGTGATTGGGGCAGCGCTGGGAGCAACGTCGTCTACGCTGAATGCCCAGCTCTCCTGGGTGACAAAGCCACTGATTGTGGCCTGCGAGGACGGACTTCTGCCCCAATCTCTGGCAACTGTCACGGAGCGCGGCGTGGCGTGGAAGATATTGACGGTTTTTTATGTGCTGGGCATGGGGCCCATACTGACCGGCTTTGACCTGGGTTTTATCTCCAAGCTGAGCACCTCGGTATCCCTGCTGCAAAAGGTACTGGTGCTGGCATCCCTGTGGTTCCTGGCCTCAAAGTACCCCCAGTGTGCGGGCAGGACAAAGCTTAAGATTCCGGTATCACTGTACAAGCCCTGGTCTGTATTCGGAGCAGTCACCGCAGTGGTGCTGGCATCATCCCTGCTGGCGTCCATGCCGAAACAGTCTGTCGCTTTGCTGCTGGGCCTGCTGGCCGTGTCATGGGTTTATGCCTGCGCCGGCCTGAAAAAGAAAGAGATTCCCCAGGATTTGGATGTGGACTACATAGGGGGAGATCAGAAGAAAAAAGAACCTGAAAAATAAGCAGCAGTCAAGGCAGCTGCCATGGTAGGATTATATCATGGCAGCTGTAATAATGTGTATGGGAGAATAAGAAATGAATATATTAATAATGAAGCTCTGTCTGGTGTTTGCTGTAATTATTGCCATCCTCTGGATGAAGCGGCCTTTGTTCTGGGCTATCTCAGGCGGCCTGGCCGCTGCCCTCATTCTGTACGGAGTCCATGTATCCGACGCCCTTTCCATCATGGGAAGATCCCTGGTCAGCAGGGACACGGTTACGGTGGTCTTAAGCTTTTACTTTATCACCTTTCTGCAGCGCATGCTGGAACGCAGGAACCGCCTAAAGCAGGCAGAACAGTCCTTAAACTGGCTGTTTAACAACCGCCGGGTAAATGCGTCCGCGGCACCTGCGGTCATCGGCCTGCTTCCCTCTGCAGGGGCCACGACAATCTGTGCGGAGATTGTCAGATCCTCATGTCAGGATTACCTGAGCAATGAGGACATGACCTGTGTCACCAGTTTTTACCGCCATATACCGGAGAGCTTTCTGCCCACCTACTCCTCCATATTGATAGCGCTGGCTGTGTCCGGCGTGGGAGCGGGGGAATTCGTTCCTGCCATGCTGCCCCTGGTGGCGGCCCTGTTTTTTATCGGTCACATCTTTTATCTCAGGAAGGTGCCCAGGTCCACGGGGCAGAAGCCGGAGGGAGGCAGGAAAAAGGCGGCAGCCATGCTGTTTAAGAGTCTGTGGTCCATCCTGTTGATTGTGATGCTGATCATAGCCTTTGACATACCGGTCTATGTGGCCACACCGATGGCAGCCATTCTCAATATCTTTGTGGACCATCTGAAGCCGCGGGAGATAATGCCCATGTTCAGGACGGCTTTTGAGCCGGTCATTATCTTTAATACCATATTAATCATGATGTTTAAGGACATTATTACCTATACGGGGGTTATCCACGAACTGCCGGTATTTTTCGGAGGCCTGTCCATTCCGCTTCCCATGGTGTTTGCCCTTATATTTTTCTTCGGCACCATCATCAGCGGCTCCAATGCCATCATACCTCTGTGTATGCCCATGGCCATGGCGGCCATGCCCGAGGCGGGTGTTCCCCTGCTGGTGCTGCTTATGGGTTCTGCCTATGCGGCCATGCAGGTATCCCCTACCCATGTGTGCCTGTTCATTGCCGCGGAGTGCTTTAAGGTGGATATCGGCGCCCTGGTAAGGAGAAACATCCCCATGATTCTGGTGTTTTTCGCAGTCACGCTGGCATATACAGCTCTTTTGGGCGTGTTTTAGGGCCGTTGGTGCCGGAAATTGCGAAAAAAATAAAGAAATTCCTTGACAGAATTTTTTTGCATGTATATAATGATATGGCGTGCTGAGACACGTAATGTTTTCGTGCGCAAAAAGCTGATATACAGCAACCGCAGACAATATCACAGGAGGTGAAAAGAATGCCAACATTTAACCAGTTAGTGAGAAAGGGAAGACAGACCAGCGTTAAGAAGTCTACTGCACCTGCTCTGCAGAGGGGTTACAACTCCTTACAGAAGAAGGCTACAGAGGTTTCTGCTCCACAGAAGCGTGGTGTGTGTACAGCTGTTAAGACAGCTACCCCTAAGAAGCCTAACTCAGCACTCAGAAAGATTGCCAGAGTTCGTCTTTCCAATGGCATCGAAGTTACAAGCTACATTCCAGGAGAAGGCCACAACCTTCAGGAGCATAGTGTTGTACTGATCCGTGGAGGAAGAGTAAAGGATCTTCCGGGTACCAGATATCATATCGTAAGAGGTACACTGGATACAGCAGGTGTTGCGAACAGAAGGCAGGCCCGTTCCAAATACGGCGCTAAGAGGCCAAAAGAGAAGAAATAACTTAGTTAGACCGCAAATTTGATTTGTAGGAATTATGCCGGAATGATGATATTGACCTGTAGGTTGCAGGATTATATATTGTAGTACCGTGCATGAACGTGTGGAAGGTGCAGAGGAAAAACAGCAGCAGGAGGCACCATGCTCAGTGTCGCGCTGAAAGACGCGCTCGCTTCGCAGGTGTGCTTGATTGCTAAGCTCGTGAGAGACCTCGCTAAGCACTCAAAGCACGAGTACCTATGATCTAATGAAACGCTGTAAGGGATCTGCAGCGCAGGTCTTTACAGTTCTATTAAGGAGGGAAGTAACGTGCCACGTAAAGGACATACTCAGAAAAGAGACGTTCTGGCAGACCCAATCTACAATAACAAGGTTGTTACCAAGCTGATTAACAACATTATGTTAGATGGTAAGAAGGGTGTTGCGCAGAAAATTGTATACGGCGCTTTTGACCGTGTTGCGGAGACAACCGGCAAGGACGCTATGGAAGTTTTTGAAGAAGCAATGAACAACATCATGCCTGTTCTGGAAGTTAAGGCAAAACGTATCGGTGGAGCTACCTACCAGGTACCTATCGAGGTTAGGCCCGAGAGGAGACAGACACTGGCTCTTCGCTGGATTACCCTCTACTCCCGTAAGAGAGGCGAGAAGACCCAGAAGGACAGACTGGCAAATGAAATCATGGATGCTGCCAACAACACAGGTGCATCTGTAAAGAAGAAAGAAGACATGCACAAGATGGCAGAGGCAAACAAGGCATTTTCACATTTCCGTTTCTAATCTTTGGAATGTGTTTAACCTGTTTGATTATTTAAGGAGGAAAATCCCTTGGCTGGAAGAGAATATCCATTGGAGCGAACCAGGAATATCGGAATCATGGCCCATATCGATGCTGGTAAGACCACAACGACTGAGCGTATTCTGTATTACACTGGTGTAAACTATAAAATTGGCGATACCCATGAAGGTACTGCTACCATGGACTGGATGGCTCAGGAGCAGGAGAGAGGTATCACCATTACTTCCGCTGCAACCACTTGTCACTGGACCCTGCAGGAAAACTGCAAGCCGAAGCCAGGTGCATTAGAGCATCGTATCAACATCATTGATACTCCAGGACACGTTGACTTCACTGTTGAGGTTGAGCGTTCCCTGCGTGTACTGGACGGCGCTGTGGGCGTGTTCTGTGCAAAGGGCGGTGTAGAGCCGCAGTCTGAGAACGTATGGCGTCAGGCAGACACCTACAACGTACCTCGTATGGCCTTCATTAACAAGATGGACATTCTGGGAGCGAATTTCTACGGCGCAGTAGACCAGATTAAGACCAGACTTGGCAAGAATGCAATCTGCATTCAGCTGCCAGTCGGTAAGGAAGATGATTTCAAAGGAATCGTTGACCTGTTTGAAATGAAAGCCTACATCTATAATGATGATAAGGGCGACGATATATCCATCATTGATATCCCTGAGGATATGAAGGATGATGCCGAGTTATACCGTTCCGAGTTAGTAGAGAAAATCTGCGAGCTGGATGACGATTTAATGATGGCATATCTGGAGGGCGAGGAGCCCAGCAATGATGACCTTAAGAAAGCCTTAAGGAAAGCTACCTGCGAGTGTGCCGCTATTCCGGTATGCTGCGGTACTGCTTACAGAAATAAGGGCATTCAGAAGTTGCTGGATGCAGTTATTGAATTTATGCCTTCACCGTTAGATATCCCTTCTATTAAGGGTACTGACCTGGACGGCAACGAGGTTGAGCGTCATTCCTCTGATGATGAGCCCTTTGCAGCTCTTGCATTCAAAATCATGACCGACCCATTTGTTGGTAAGCTTGCATTCTTCCGCGTGTATTCAGGAAGCCTGAACTCCGGTTCCTACGTACTGAACGCAACCAAGGGCAAGAAGGAGCGTGTAGGACGTATTCTTCAGATGCATGCCAACAAGAGAAACGAGCTGGATAAGGTTTACTCCGGTGACATCGCGGCAGCAGTTGGATTTAAGGTGACTTCCACCGGCGATACCATCTGTGATGAAAAGAATCCGGTTATCCTGGAGTCCATGGAATTCCCGGAGCCGGTTATCGATATTGCTATCGAGCCTAAGACCAAGGCAAGCCAGGATAAGATGGGCGACGCGCTGGTTAAGCTGGCTGAGGAGGACCCAACCTTCCGCGTACGTACAGATGAGGAGACTGGCCAGACCATTATCTCCGGCATGGGCGAGCTTCACCTGGACATTATTGTTGACCGTCTGCTGCGTGAGTTCAACGTTGAGGCAAACGTAGGCGCGCCTCAGGTTGCTTACAAGGAGACATTTACAAAGGCTGTTGACGTTGACAGCAAGTATGCGAAGCAGTCCGGCGGACGTGGACAGTACGGTCACTGTAAGGTTCACTTCACGCCAATGGAAGCAAACGCGGAAGAAACCTTCAAGTTCACTTCCTCCGTTGTGGGCGGTGCCATTCCGAAGGAATACATCCCTGCTGTCGGAGAAGGTATCGAGGAAGCATGCAAGACCGGTATCCTCGGCGGATTCCCAGTGCTGGGCGTTCATGCCGATGTATACGACGGTTCTTACCATGAGGTTGACTCCTCTGAGATGGCATTCCACATTGCCGGTTCCATGGCATTCAAGGAAGCTATGCAAAAGGGCAGCCCAATCCTGCTTGAGCCTATCATGAAGGTTGAAGTAACCATGCCGGAAGAGTACATGGGAGATGTTATCGGTGATATCAACTCTCGCCGTGGACGCATCGAGGGTATGGAAGACATCGGCGGCGGCAAGATGGTAAAAGCATATGTACCGCTGTCAGAAATGTTCGGTTATTCTACGGATCTCCGTTCCAGAACACAGGGACGTGGTAACTACTCCATGTTCTTTGAAAAGTATGAGCCGGTTCCGAAGAATGTACAGGAAAAAGTACTTTCCGACCATAAGAAATAAGATAGATTCTTGATAAAAGGCTTGTAAACTAAAGGAAAATAGAATATAATGGTTGATAGCCTGACATTAACTATAATAGCCCACTATAAAGGGCGCAAATTAAGGAGGACGTTATAAAATGGCTAAAGCTAAGTTTGAAAGAAACAAACCTCATTGTAACATTGGTACCATCGGACACGTTGACCATGGTAAAACAACTTTAACCGCAGCAATCACAAAGACTCTTCATGAGAGATTAGGTACCGGCGAGGCTGTTGCTTTCGAGAATATCGATAAGGCTCCGGAGGAGAGAGAGCGTGGAATCACTATCTCTACTGCACACGTTGAGTATGAGACCAAGAATCGTCACTATGCACACGTTGACTGCCCAGGACATGCTGACTACGTTAAGAACATGATCACTGGTGCTGCTCAGATGGACGGCGCTATCCTGGTTGTAGCTGCTACCGATGGTGTTATGGCCCAGACAAGAGAGCACATCCTGCTGTCCCGTCAGGTAGGCGTTCCTTATATCGTTGTATTTATGAATAAGTGCGACATGGTTGATGACCCAGAGCTGCTTGAATTAGTAGAGATGGAAATCAGAGACCTGCTGAATGAATATGAGTTCCCAGGCGATGATACTCCTGTAGTTCAGGGTTCTGCTCTGAAGGCTCTGGAAGATCCTTCCGGCGAGTGGGGCGACAAGATCCTTGAGCTTATGGACGCTGTTGACTCTTGGGTACCAGACCCAGTTCGTGAGACAGACAAGCCATTCCTGATGCCTGTAGAGGACGTATTTACCATTACCGGCCGTGGTACTGTTGCTACCGGTAGAGTAGAGCGCGGAACTCTGCACCTGAATGACGAAGTTGAAATCATCGGTATCCATGAGGATGTCCGCAAGACCGTTGTTACTGGTATCGAGATGTTCCGTAAGCTGCTTGACGAGGCTCAGGCTGGCGACAACATCGGCGCTCTGCTGCGTGGCGTTCAGAGAACTGAAATCGAAAGAGGACAGTGTCTGTGCAAGCCAGGTTCCGTTAAGTGCCACAACAAGTTTACCGCTCAGGTTTACGTTCTGACAAAGGACGAGGGCGGCCGTCATACTCCTTTCTTCAACAACTATCGTCCGCAGTTCTACTTCAGAACAACTGACGTTACTGGCGTTTGCGATCTGCCAGAGGGTGTTGAGATGTGTATGCCTGGCGATAACGTAGAGATGACCGTAGAGCTGATTCATCCGGTAGCTATGGAGCAGGGTCTTCGTTTCGCTATCCGTGAAGGCGGAAGAACCGTTGGTTCTGGTAGAGTTGTAAGCATCATCGAATAATTTCGGCAAGCTTATACGCTTAAATCATAAATTAATATATCTGAATTGATATTGTGCCCCAAACAGTAAAAACCCCCGGAAGATTATCTTTCGGGGGTTTTTGTGATATCTGGAGTGAAAATTATCCGCGGCGCAGGTCCGTGTCCCACGTATAGGCTCCTTTTGACGTGTCAAAGCCATAGAAATCAGCAAATGACAGCCTGAAAATACTCCGGCCGGCAGAGGGAAGTTTTATCTGGTTTTTAATCAGATACTGGTAAATGCCGCTGCCTGAGATATTTCCCGCCATCAGTATGCTTTTTAATACGCCGTCCTCCACCAGGGCCTTTTTGTAGTTCTTGCTGTCCTCCTCTGTTATGACCAGAGTGCGGCTGTCAAGACAGTTGATATCCCCAATGCAAAGTGCCGGCAGGCCGAAGAAGTTCATGGTGTTCTTCAGGGCGTATGTGTCCTCATAGGGGGTGGGGATGCCGTACATGTTTTTGGCAGCGATGACGCCCTGCTTCATGGCGTTGGGCCAGATGCCGGACAGGCCGCATACATCCCCGGCCCCTGGCTCCCGCTGCCTTTGCCAGCTCCTGGACCTGGGGTTTCCTAAGCTGTTCCTGGAGATGGACGAAGATGGAGTGCTGGTGTCCTGTAATCATGATGTTGATGAAGTCCGGGTCAATCACCCCGAGGCCAACCGGGGCAGGGATGATTTCGGGTTCGCCCAGCATGACGTCGTTAAGCAGGTTGGTCAGCATCAGCCCGTATACGCCCGGATGGAAGGGGCTCTTGACAGGTTTGGGGAAACATGCTACCATAAAACGCAGGATTCATTATACGAAACAGAGAACGGACAGAACATGATGGTACTGAAAGCGTACAGGGAAGGCCCCGGCGGAACCGGGAGCCTGTATTATAGAAGGTTTGAGACGTCAGGACGGCAGAGAGAACTGCCGTCTTTTAATTTAGGAATTCATTCCGGTGCAGTGAGAAAGGACTAAAATCATGGAAAAGAAAAAGACGACGGCTGAAATTGTATTGAGCCTGGGTGAGATTGTGTTGGGAAATATAATGTACGCGGCGGCAGTGGTGCTGTTCATTGTGCCAAACGGACTCATTACCGGAGGGACCACGGGCCTGGCCCTCTTTGTGAACCATAGCATTGGCATCCCCATCAGCCTTTTTGTCAGCGTGTTTAACGTGCTCATGTTCTTGCTGGGGGCATGGGTGCTGGGAAAACAGTTCGCCCTGACAACCGTGCTCAGCACCATTATCTACCCGGTCATACTGGGGGTGCTGGAGGGAAGCGGATTCGGGGGCTTTGTGCTGGAGGAGAAGCTGGTGGCGGTGCTCTATGCGGGACTGCTCATAGGCGGTGGAATCGGCATAGTGATGCGGGCCGGCGCCTCCACTGGGGGGATGGATATACCTGCCCTGGTGCTTAAGAAAAAGCTGGATGTAAATGTGTCCATGACCCTGTACCTCGTGGACTGTGTGGTTCTGGGCCTTCAGCTGATTGCGGCTGATTCCCATGCCGTTCTCTATGGTATCATACTGATTATTGTATACACCATGGTGCTGAACCAGGTCCTTATGTCGGGAAATGCCAGAATACAGGTTAAGATTGTCAGCAGAAAGCATGAGGAAATCAACCGCCTCATAGCGGAGCGCATTGACTGCGGAACCTCCCTGCTGCATATGGAGACCGGTTATCTCCACAGGGAACAGGAAATGATTCTGGCGGTAATCTCCCGGCGGGATTTACCCAGGCTGAACAGCCTGGTCATGGATGAAGACCCGGAGGCATTCATGATTATCAACCAGATTAATGAGGTGAGAGGCAGGGGCTTCACCCTTAAGAGAGTGTATAAGGAAGCGCGGCAGTAAAGGGCATACTGCTCCGGCCGCAATGCTGCCCTTACCGCATACTGTTTCTGCCGCACACTGAATTGGTCACATACTGCGAAATACCGGTATGTAGAGAAGCAGGGTGATGAGCATGGCGGCCGCGCACAACAAAATCAGTAGATTGACCGTAACCAGGGACATGTGGGGGAAGAGCAGCAGGAGAAAAAGCACCACGAACAGCAGGGCGGTACAGCATTTGCCAAACCACTTGGCGCCGTTTAACTTTTTGCCTTCCCTGAGTTTAACGGCGCCCATGACCAGCATGAAGCCTTCCTTCAGCACAAACAGGACCAGAAGAAGCAGAATCAGGGGATAACGGCTCCACAGACAGAGCAGGATGGCCCCGTGGGTCAGCTTATCAGCAAGGGGGTCCAGGAGTTTACCGAACTCTGTAATCATATTGAATTTTCTGGCGATCATTCCGTCGAACATGTCAGTGATGGAGGATATGCCCATGACGATGGCAGCCCTGTAATAATCTGCGTCCGTGGAAGCCCTCAGGTACAGCCACACGAATACAGGAATCATGATTAAACGGAAATACCCCATCAGGTTGGGGATGGACAAAAGCTCTTTTTTTGGAATATGCCTCATAATACAGCCCCCCTCTTTGAAAATGGCAATTATTTAATTTAATTTTACTACATTTCTTGCTAAAAGAAATATTTTTTTTTATAATAGGAGTAAATTTATTTTTCACAGGGCGGGCCGCATAAGGAGGAAGGAAAATGGCAGAGGATTTTTTGTTGAAAATAAGAGGCGGGTATAACCAGTTTACGAAGGCGGAGAAAAAGGTGGCTGATTATATCCTGAGCAGCCCCAAGAAGGTTCTGTTTATGTCCATCACTGAACTGGCCGAAGCCTGCGGAGTGGGGGATACCAGCGTGTTCCGCTTCTGTAAGACCATGAACTGCAAAGGATACCAGGAATTTAAGATGCTTCTGTCCCTGAGCCTTCACGAGGGAAAACAGGGATTCGGACAGATGGAGAGCGACATAAGCCTGGAGGACTCATTTTCCCAGGTGGCGGAGAAGGTGCTGAGTTCCAATATAAAGGCTCTTAAGGAAACCCACTCCCTGTTAAAGGAGGATGTGCTCCGGCGGGTCATTGAGTGCTTCCACAAGGCCGGACGCATCTGTTTTTACGGTGTGGGTACCAGCATGACGACAGCCATGAAGGCGGCTGATAAGTTTCTGAAGATTGAGCCGAAGGTCTATTGTGCCTCTGATTCCCACATGCAGGCCATGATGGCCTCCACCATGTCCAGTGGAGAGGTTGCTGTCATCTTTTCCTATTCCGGGGCTACCAAGGACACCATCCACGTGGCTCAGCTGGCCAGGCAGGCAGGAGCGGCCATTGTCTGTGTGACCCGGTTCATCAAATCGCCTCTTACGGCCTATGCGGACCTGACGCTCCTGTGCGGGGCCAATGAAAGTCCGTTGCAGGCAGGCTCTTCCTCGGCGGAAATCAGCCAGCTCTTCCTGATAGATATGCTGTACACGGAATATTACAGGACATACTATGACAGGTGCAGCGTGAATAATGAAAAGACCTCGGCATCTGTCATGGAAAAGCTGTGCTGAGACAAAGAAAAGCGCGTCTTAAAATAAGCTTCCAGGCCGGAACCCTCAAAGGGATGTCCTGCCTGGAACTTGTGTTTTAAGGCGCGTTTATATATTGGTGCGGCTAAACTGTTCGTCATAGAGCTTTTGTGCGTAATTCAGGGCGTCCTCCGGCGTCATGACCTGGCTGTAGGCATTTTTCACTGCCATGCCTATGATGCTGAGGAAGCTGCGCTCATCAAAGGGCTGTGTGGAGAACTCAGGGGTACGGCGGCCGTGGGCCAGTCCGAATCCGTCCTTGGCCAGGTTCAGCCAGGGGAAGGTGTTGAGTATCTCGTAATTGTCATAGGACTTGCGGCAGGGGGATACGCTGCCCAGCAGCGTGGCCGCGGAGGCCACGGGTTCGCTGCACATCCATTTGATGAAGGATAGAGCGTCCTCAGGTCGTTTGGTATATTTGGCCACGCCCAGGGAACCGCCTCCGATGACAGGATTGCTGCCAGGCGTCATGGCGTATCCGATATTTCCCGCTACCCGGGAGGAGTGGCTCAGAAGATCCGAGGCATAGTTGCTGTAGAGGATGGCCATGGCCACATTGCCTCCCGCGAAGGTGGTGGCTGTGTTGGTCCACCAGGAACAGTACTTGGGGTCGGAGTATTCCTTCAGGGCGATGAGCTCCTTAAGGGAACCAATGGCCGCGGGGGAATTCAGGGTGACCCGGCAGTCCTCGTTATAAAGATTCTCCTGGTGGCTGAACAGGCGGGCCAGGTATTCGGAGCCGGCCACCCCGGTGGAGCCAAGCGTCATGGTGGCCCCGTATTCCACAGGAGAGGATGGGGTGCGTGCCTTGGTGAAGAATCCGGCAATCTGGTTGAACTCCCTAAAATCCTGAGGCGGCCTAAGCTCCTGGCGGTATGTCTCGTGATACATCCTGCGGTAGATAGGACTTTCAAACAGATCCTTCCGGTAGTACAGCAGCTGTACGCTGGGAGTGGACGGCAGGGCGTATACCCTGCCCCTCACTATGGAATACTGGTTGATGGTTCCGTCTAAGAAGGTGTCCAGGCAGCTGGAGATATCAGGGTCAATCTGGTCCAGGGGCTGCAGAATTTTGTCCGCGAACCAGGACAGCCACGTCACGTCCAGACGCAGTACATCAAAGACGGAATCATGGCGCATATGGTTGAAGGCCTCGTATATCTCCTCATAGGAATAGATGGTGATGTTCACAGGGATCCCGGTTTTCTTGGTGTAGATACGGGACAGGTTGCGCATGGTGTAGGCGCTGGGGCTGTCCAGTGTCAGCACATTTAAGGGCTCTTTGGAGGATGGGATGAGGATGCCCGCAAACCAGTCTCTGAAGCCGGAATTCTCCAGCAGCAGGCAGGGATGTCCGCTGGCCTGTCCGGTCCGCTGTTGCGGTTCGCCTATTTCTTCCGAACCACTCTTTTTCGCCTTTTCTTCTGATATGTCCCTGATCAGGCATTCCGCCGCAATCTTTCCCAACTGCCGGTAGTTCAGCTCATATTTCTGGAAGTCATTTTCCGGCATGGTGAACATGGGGGATACCGTGTAAATTTCCGGACTGTCCCCGGAATAGAAGGTGTTCCATATATCCTTGACGCTCTCCGCGAAGCCGTAGTTGGAGATGAAGATGGCCTGGGGAGCGGCGTTTCCGAACATCTGCATGATATTCTGCAGCTTGCGGTAGGGGTCTGTCTGGATGTGGTTTACCCGGCAGCCGGATGAACCCATGACGCCCATGAACCCGTTATAGAAGTCGGATTCATTGGGCAGCTGGAGACTTCCGGTGAGAAGGCACAGGTTGGAGAAGCCGCGCTCCAGCGCCCTTAAGGCCAGCTCGCTTCCCGCCCTGTGGTAATCGAAGCCGACATAGGGGGCAGAGAAGGGAGGACGGCGTTCCGCAAATACCACATGGTCCGCCAGCATGCCCTGCTCGTCCAGGTAGGGGTTGGCGCCGGCGAAGGAACAGCAGGAGACCGTTGCCATGCCCTGGGCCATGGAGGAGCGGACTTCCTGTATGGCTGCGTATTCCGCTTCCCGGTTGTCGTCGCTGGTCAGGTACTGGGACACGCTGTAGCCGTGATTTTCCGCATATGCCTTAAAACTAAGATAGAAGTCTATATATTGTTTGGAACGGATGTTGGGGAGAATGACCGCAAGGGTATTGGACCTGCCCTTCCTCAACAGCTTGGCCCGCTCATTGGGCACGTAGCCAAGGGCAGCGGCAGCGTCCATGACCTGCCGTATTTTCTCGCTGCTCACATTTCCCTTCCCGTTGAGAACGTTGGATACGGTGCCCTGGGCCACTCCGGCCGCTCTCGCAATGTCTTTGATGGTAGTCATCTGCCGGCTCTCCTTTCAAATGATGCACTTTATAAAGATATATTTGATTCAATTTTACCATATGGCGGGTGATTTGTAAAACTATTGCAACTACGATTCAATAAAATACGCAATCTACAGAGGGGACAGCCAAATAAAAACACGTTAAAATCTGTCTCTTATACACATCTCCGAGCCCACGAGACGGAGCTACATCTCG
>OWIH01000134.1_pt1 | contig 39505 bp, 61 predicted proteins | sample 1732891 | NCBI WGS metagenome assembly OWIH01 (sample SAMN05065765, study PRJEB22554) | human gut metagenome | biome: ENVO:2100002; feature: ENVO:00000062; material: ENVO:00002003 | host: Homo sapiens | place: USA
ACTGTAATCACAAGGCAGGAAGCACAAGGCATCCACACAATCTCAAGGAGACTGATTCAAATGGCACAGATGGAATACCCGACTTGGACGAAGTGCAACGACGGTTGGAAGGTTCGTATCCCCGCCGACCTGTACGAAAACTACAGTGAAGCCGGTGAGCTTGAATTCCCTGTCATGAAGAAGAGCGGCGAAATCAAGCGCGTGAACATCTCCAAGGTCTCCAAGCCGTTCACCCTCGACGGCAAGGAATACGTGCTCGGCACCCCCGCCGCCGAACGCTCCCAGCGTCGCACCTACGCCCGCCGCACCAGCTCTCACCGTTGCGAGGAATGCGGCGGAAGGCGCAACGTGCATCAAGCGCACGACATGAGCGGCATCGCCTGCTGGCTGTGCGACAAGTGCGACGACGGCACTGCAAGCATCGCCTGAAAACGCGAAAACGCCCCTCCCCCAGCCGAAGCCGAGAGAGGGGCGAAGTGTAACAATTGACTGCAAAAAATGTCGAACGAGTCGGAAAACGTCGTTTTTGCGGAAAAACCGCAAGAGGACAGTTTGATTTTCAGACTCGAGTTTGAGTTTTGGACTCGAGTTTGATTTTCAAGCCCGAAAATTAATCAAGGTCACTCGCTGTCGGTGACGGTGATCTTGAGCTTGGCGAGCTTGTCCTTGACCGCGATCTCGACGATCTTCGCTATCTGGTCCGGGTCTGCGCCCTGTGCGGAGGCCAATGCCTTGACCGCTTCGGACAGGGCGCTCACCTGCGTGACCAATTGACTGGTCTTCGAGTCGATGCCGGCCACCCGGTCGCCCAATTTGGCGCCGCCCTGTATCGGCATCTCCGCGACCAGATTGCCAAGCGGCGAAGCATGCGTGTCCTTATTCCACTGCGAGAGCCGGAACAGTTCCGCCCTTGTCGCGTTCGCGGCCGCGTCGGTGCCTTGCAGACGGTCCCGCATCTTCACGCCGTTCTGGTCGAAATTCCAAACGTCTTCCGCATTCATATTGTCTCCTCCTAGGATTTCGTTCGCTCGATTGATGATTCGGTCCACTGGCAGGGCGTTCGTGCACCTGTCCGGGCACCCGTAATGGTCGGTGCCGGGCACCTCCCGGTGCAATACGATGTTGCCGGTGCGATTGCCGCTGGCATCATGATAGAGGCCGTCCCACCCGTAGCGGCGTGCGATGTCGGCACACAGCTGTGCGCTGGCCTCCACCTCCGCATCGGTGACGGGCACACCGGCCATGCCGCCCTCATGCTCGATGGTCACGCCGCTACAGTCGGACTGCCAGTTGGCGTCCGCCCAACTGCCGTTAGACTCGTCCACCCACTGGTAGACGGTGCCGTCCCCGCCGACACCGTAATGGCTGGCGGCACAGAAGCTGGAACGTTGGAAGCAACTATCGGTGCCAGCCAATCTGCCGACCATGATGTGCAATGTGATGTGATCGACGGACTGCCCAAGCCGCCCGCTGTAGTGGTTTGGGCTGTCCCGCCAGATTGCGAAACTTGCGCCGGTCATCAGAGATTGCCGCCCGGTTCGAACTGGGCTTCGGCCGTGGTTTCGACGGTCGCCGCTTCGGTGGCGGTCTCAGCGGATTCAGCAGTCTCGGCGGCTTCGGCGGTTTCCTCTGCCGGTGCGGTCTTGGCCACCGCGCTTGCCGCGCTCAATGCGGCGTTCTTCGCTGCGGTCACACCATTCACGACACCCTCCTTCTTCAGGGCGTCCACGAGCTGCTGACCCGCGAGCGAAGCGGACGTGATGTTCTGGTTCTTCCACCAGCCGTACACGGTTCCAATCACGCCGACGACCGCGAACAGGGTCGCGGAAACCTGTTCATCGGTGAACGGCAACGGGTTGAATCCAGCCAGGCTCAATCCCGCGTTGGCCAGCGAGAAGAGCGTGACCAGAATGGTCACGACGGCCTTGACGCGTTCGCCGGTCAGGCCGGGAAGATTGGCTTTGGTGTTGTTGTTGGCGTGTTCCGCCATTGTTTCCTCCTAACAGAAAAGCCACCCCGAGACGGGATGGCTTTGAAAAATGGTTTGGTTTTACTGTCGTCTCGTGTAATGCCAGAAAACAAGCGAGACGATGGAGAAGATGACGAAGGTCATCGCATCGGCCATCAATCCCCCTTAGAAAGCAGATCATGGATTGCGCGGGCGAGAAGGGCGATGCCGAGCAGGAACAGCGGCCACTCCATCACGGCTCCTTTCCTACGGTTTCGGGCGCGATGTCGGGCCTCAGCCTGTCCGGCAAGCGTGGCTTCGGATGGCGTGCCAGAAAATCGGGCTCCATGATTTCGCAAAACTCCTGAAGCCAGTGGAACAGGCTTCGCGTGTAAGCGCCGAGTGCGAAATACTCCTCCTGCTTCTCCTTCAGATCCTGCTGCGTCTGCTCCAGATTCTGGGTCTGCATGGCTTGCTTCTCCTCCAAATGCTGAATTTGGGCAGCTTGTTTATCCACCTGCTCACGCAATGGTTGAATCACCGAATCCGTGAGTATCTGCACGGCGGCTTGCGCGGCTTCAGTGGCTAATTTGTCCGCTTCGGCACTGTCACGGTCCTCCTGTGCTTTCGACCGCCTGCTGCTCCATGCGGTGATGAGCGCACCGACGATGCCGCCACCGCCGATAAGACTGATGATGACAGCCGACCAGAACTCCTGCGAATTGAACAATTCCTGGAACGGTGGCATCATCGATCTCCCAGCATCTCCGAACCATCCGAACGCCATGTCTTGATCCGTCTGATCTCGGGGATCCGTTCGATGGGAATGTGGAACGACTCTTTGATGTCGACATCCGTCACCGTCACGATTTTCGGATCCTCATGCGGGAACGCGGCCACGATGCCGATGCCGTAGTTGCTCCACACCTCGTTGCCGTCGGTGAGGCCCTCGTATTGCAATCCCAGACGAAGCATCTGGAACGTGATCGTGTCCCTGTCCGGACGAAGGTCGAGGATGCCATCCAGAATGGTCGCATCGGTCATTGTCGTTTGCTCCTTACCATGTCAATGGGAACACGATCGTTCCCGTGAAATAGTCCCAGTCGTGCTGGCCGCCGAACGCGGTGAAGCATTTGACCAGTCCGGCCGGCGTGACCTCGGCGAACAGGGTCGTATTGCCGTAGGCGGCCAGCGTACAGCCCACGTAATCCCTCGGTGCGTTCAGGGGGCTGATGCGTCCGATCTCGGTGGGATTGTCGTTGCCCATGATGTGGGCGTTGGTTCCGGACGGGTGCAGGATGTTGATGATGCCGAGGTTGCCGAAATTCCATGCCTGCATGTTGATGTTCGACCATCTTTGGCTCTGTTTGATGTCGCTCGCCTTGCCCATCGGATGGCCGTTGACGTAGAAACGACTGTCAGTCAGGTTCATGTTCAGCAGTCTCGCGGTCAGGTTGATGCTGTTCCTGTTGAATTCGATCCGGGCCGGCGAGTCGACGTTGGAATCATAATCGTCGCCGATGTACACGACGTCGGAATCGTATGTCGGATGATGGTATCGTCCGATCTTGAACGCCGTATTGTTCTTCAGGACCGGCAGACGCAGGCCGGTGTCGGACATTTCGAGCATTCGCTCGCCATGCTCGTCCAGGATGTCGAATGTGCCGCCCGTGCCGACCAGTGCGCTCGTGCCGGTGAAACTGTCGCCGGAACGCTTGCCGACCCTCACGCCGTCGGAGGTCATGCGGATGCATGGTTCCAGATTCCCCACGCGGGACTGCGCGTCGGCCGCGGCCGTGTTGGCGGCGTTGGCGGCGTCCTGCGCGCTCTTGGCCTCCGTCTTCGTCGCGAACTTCAGCTCCCATGAACTGTTGTTCTGCGTGATCTTCGAACTGATTTCCTCGCTGACGCCATCCTTGGTCGCGTACCTGCCGGAAACCTCGCTGGTGATTTCCGTCCTCGACACGCTGATGTCCGTCTTCGTGGCGAGCCCCGAACCGTCGGCGCCCTTGTAATCCTGCACGACTCCCAAGGCCACGGATTTCGAGGTTTCATCGATATACGACTTGGTACCGTACGAGGACATGTCGGCCTTCGTCTGATATGTTTCGCTCACTTCGGTTTTGAAACCGGCGAAATTCGTCTCGACCGTAGTCGCCTTACTGAGCGCATCATCGGCGGTGGTGCCGACCTGCTTGATCGTCTCCGCATTGCCCTCAGCCGTCCGCTTCGCCTCACTCGACACGGTAACCGCACCGGAAGCGGTCCTATACGTGCGAGCCATGTACTCGAACATGCTATCCACGTCGGGGCTCGTCCATGTCGCCGTACCGTCCGACATGATCGTGCGAATCGTCCGATACAGCTTGCCCTCGTAGCCGTCGGGAATGCTCGGCTCCGTCCTGCTCCACCCGGACGGATCATCGGCCCCGCTCGGAGTGTCCGGAGTGTCCGCCGCCAGCCGCCAGAACGTCGTCAACGAAGTGACCGACACGCCCGCCGTACCGGTCTCGCCGGTCTCGCCCTTTCCGCCTTTCGGCCCGGTCATCAGGACTGGATTGGAAAGCTCCGTATGCCCGTCACCATACGTGACCGTGACCCGTAGCCACGTGTACTGGCCATCCATATAGGTTGGTGGCGTTTCCGACCAGCCGTCGGCTGGTGCAGCCGTCGCGTCCGTCGAAGTCGCATACTCCGTCCTGCTCGCGGTCACCGCCAACCGCCCGGCCCTCTTCGCTTCCTCATACGCCTTATCCGCACTGGCGGCGGCAGCGTCGGCCTTCTTGCTGATCTCATCGACAGCCGCATCAATGGATGCAGTATCGACGAGCGGCGTCTGGTTGCCTTCGTCGTCAATCCAGTTCGCGCCATCCTCGGCGCCCTCGCCGGCGATGAAATCCTTGCCGGTCGAGGTAGGAATCCGCACCGTGCCGGTCTTGTGGGTCTTCTGCGTGGACGCGGAACGCAAGGCCTTAAGGCCGAGGGAGAACGGGATTGCCGAATCGTCCGGATTGATTTCCACGTGCTGGGCCATGATTTTACCGCCTTAAAATAGTGATGCGGTGGATTCCTGGCCTATGCCATTGGGTCTTCCATCGCATCGAAGATCAGACTTACCTTGTCCGTTTCGTCGCCGGACATTTGCATCAGACGGCATTCATACAATCCGTCCGTGAGGCTGGGGAATCCGCTGATGTCCAATTCCATGATTTCGCCCGGCCAAAAACTGCCGAGCGGGTGAAGTGGAGTGCCGTTCGCATCCGTATCGTTCGCGTGCAGCACGCCCTTGAATTGCACCAAGGGGCGACTGTTCGCATTCAATACGCCATCCGTATGCTGTTTGAGCAAATCAGCCTTGTCGGTATCCGTATCGGAGTATGCGCTTTCCTTGAGCGGCCAAGGCTCATGATTGCCGTTCACCAAGCTCAGGTCTTCGGACAAGTGGCACAATTGGGCCTTGTCCGTGCCGGAGCCTGAGCCGTATTCTCGCATGATCGGGCCGAGATGGTCGATGGTCAGATTCTCCAACGTGCCGCCATAAGGACTGTATGTCAATCGGTGCACCGTCTTCTGGCTAAGATACACGTCGCCGTCAGAACCCGCCGTGAAGTCGAAGCGCACGTAGTCGCCGGACAGTTTCGGCCTGAACTGCATATCCGGGCCACCATCCACGTTCGCAATCTTCGTCAACACGTCCGAAGCCTTCAGATTCTGAATATCCCATGACGAATAGGTGCGTTCGTGATTGCCTTTCTCGCCACGATAGGCCCAGTCGATCGGCAGTTCCCCGCCCGGCTTCACATTCGTCGCAAGCCAGCCGACCTCCGCCGCAATACCCCGCAACGACATGTTTTTGAAGCTGATTTCATCACTTGACGTACTGCCCGAAGCCATACCATACTTGCCCTCGCGCACCACGTAGCGATTCTCGAGAAGGCCCATGATGCTCGACAAGCTGAAATCCGTATCAAGCGAGGAATCCTTGCGTTGACCGATCATGCCACACAAGACCGGCATGCCGTACGACCATTCATCATCCAGCGACGAATGCCAGCATAGAGCGATGGAACGCCGGTCGGGAGCCAGCAAATAGTTGCGTTCCCCCGCCGACACCGCGGGTATCGCAGTCCAAGGGAGCTTAAGGCCACTCACCTCATTCTCACCAACACCCTTATCCTTCGTGGTCGCCAGAGAGGAATCGGATACGGATACCGACCAGCTGAAGCTCGGCAGGTCGATCGGTGCGAGAATCCGACCGGTAATCGTATCAACAATGTACGCTCGCCAAGCCATATCCGACTCCCCTCTATTCTGTTATCCGATGCTTACGCCGCGATCCCAGATTTCCAACGTTCGGCCGGGATAAGTCTGTTGCGTATCCGAATGGGCGATGAAATACACGTTTTCGCCCCACCCAATTCGATGGTTGCGCATGCGTACCGTATGCCAGCCGGACGGCACCGAAACCAACGCATTCAAATGCACCTGTTGCCAAGCACGCGACACTTGGAACTGGCCGCCGCCACCCTCGACATCCTTGCCATCCAATTGGAATCCGGCATACCAGCATGCCATTTCGGTCGCGTTTTCGGTCGGCTTGGACGGGTTACTGTGCATGCATGCGCAAGCCGTGGCAGTGAAACGAAGCTCAATCAGACGGTCGGTCGGGAGGAAGAATTTCGTGTCCTGTTCGTAGTAATCCTTGCCCCCGTCGCCCATGTTGGCGGGGCCCTCATAGTTGCGCACGTTACGCCCGAGAAGACCCTTGGAAGCGCCGTATGGCATGGCCCAGCGTTCCGCGCCCGTGGTCGTGGCCGAGCTGGTCTGGGTCATGCCGGCTGGCACATACATGGCTGTCAGCCTCACTACGTCGGACGGTACCTGATCGAGCGGCAAATCCGGGTCGGCGGCGGGCGTACCCTGCGTCACGCCGACCACAACATGATTGTCGCTATCGCCCTTGTCCAAGTCGTGAGCGCGAAGCCAGATCACGTCATATCGTGGCAGTCCGGCATTGCCAGCCGAAACCGCTTCCGTCTGGCCTCCCGGCCAATAGGCGAGCACGGCCTCACCAGACTGTCCGTCCGGCTGGATAAGCGCCGTACCGGCACCAACCTGATACGTCAGATCGGAACGCCCTGTAACGCCCAAGCCTTGGATGATGCCGTCGTTATTCCATTGTGCGCTGATGATATGCCGGTGCACACTGGGGCTGACGCCTTGATTGTCACCGTCCGGCCTGATGCCGAGAGCCGTAGTAGCCATATTGTCTCCTTTACATATATGTATCACGTGAACTGCAAGTGACCCAGCCGTTCCCCGCAGTACCCAAAAGCATGGTCAGGGCCTTGCCAGCGGGAATAGTCCGCCAACCACGAGAAGAAAGATGACGGCTTACGTCAACGCCACCCAAAGTCGCCGTGCGAGTCCGCGTATCGAGAAGCACCGGCGTGCCGAGATGAATCGCGGAATCATAGCGCAATTCAGTACGCTTGCCCTCACAATTGAGGTACAAGCTCACGCCGCTCGGCCAGTCACCATTGATCGTGAACGTCGGATAGGCGCGACTCGTGCCATCATTAGGCAGACGGCACAAGGTCGCGCCACCCGACACCACACCATAGCTCAGCGGATACGCCAAACCAGCATGACTTGAACCGTAACTCAAGCCGCCAGACTGGATAGTCGCCGCACGAGCCTCACCATCATGAGACCTCATAGACAAACGTTCAGGACGCTCGAACACGATGGTGATTTCGGAATCATCGATCTTACCCTCACGATACTTCGGCTCCTGAGCCATGCTCAAGTAGCCTTGCGAGCAATACGTATCCTCGATGCCGTCAACCACCCGCAGTTTCACATGCCGGTGCACGAACCTGCGCACCTTATTCGTCAGCTCGATCAATGATTGGCGGCTGGAAGCGTTCGCATTCCAATGCAGGGTGACGGTGCGCGAAGCGTAGATGATGCCATCCTCGTTCACGTCGTGACCGCCGTCACCCTGCCCTCGCGCCGTAGCCGAAACCTTCGGCGTGGGCGTGGAATACCAACCCTCGATGCCATCCTTGCCGATGCACAGGCAATCCAAGTCACCCAACCCCTCGAAACGTACCGGCTCAAGGCCCGAAGCGCTCAATTCGGCGTAATATGAGTCCATCTTGTGTAGCCTCCTTTAGCCGCGCAGCTGATGCCGTGCCGTCTGCACGTACACGGCGGCTTCGCTCCACGGATCGGTACGTTCAGGAATGCTGATGTTCATGTTGACGGTGCGATCGCCGCCTTCCGTAGTGCCGCCGAACACCTTCAATATCTGATCGCGGGTGAGCACGAGTTCCGGCTGTTTCGTCTCGTTCGCCACGAGATGACGGCCCGGGGGAAGAATGCCACCGCGATCGTAGAGAGTCGGACGGTTGTCGCCTACGATGCCACCAAACGCATAGCCGCCAGCCCGATTCAAGGCCGACAGGCTACCATACCTGTGCAGGGCGTAGTTCACGCCGGCATAGATGTTGGCCAGCGGGTCGTAGATGCCGCGGCTGACGTATGGCCCGGCGTAGGCGGCGAAGGTGCTTGGAATGGTCTGCATCAGACCCTTCGACGGATGGCCGGCCGCCGCGTTCGAATCCCAATTGTTGATGGCGTTCGGGTTGCCGCCGGATTCCTGGTTCATGCGGCGTAGGACGGTATTGGCCCAGCTTTCGGACTGGCCCAATTCCTTCAACACCTGCAAAACGAGGCTACGCCACTGTTCGACGCCAGCCGACACCGCACCCTTATATTGTCCGCCGTCACTGCTTGCGCTTGCCGTGGTCTTGCTCACCCACTTGGCGGCAAGTTCGGAAGCGGAAGCCTTCGCCTTATCCACGAGCGCGCTGGCCACGCTGACCGGGAGTTTGCCGACCATCTGGCCGAACTGTCCGCCCGAAATGTGCATGACCTGCGATTTCACGGGGTCGAGAATCTTCGACGTGACCCAACTACCCGGACTCTTGACAAAGGATTGTGCTTCCTCGGTCAGGTCTTCCAGCCACTTCTTCACCGTGGAAGTCGCACCGGAAAGCGTGCTTGTCACCTTGGATACGACGCCACCCTTCGCAAAATGCGGCGTGAGCCCCATATCCTCACGGACTGCGCCGACGCCCTGACTGCGGGCCATCGCATTCCAACGATAGATGTTGGACGCGCCTACGGCCTTCACCCATTCAGGCACCATCCACGCCTCACCCGGCGAAGTCATCGCCAGAATGGTATCCCTGCCCGGCGCATAGCCCGGATTGATGCCACCGTTGGCGAACTTCACGTCCGGCAGACTGAGCTTCAAGCCAACCGCGCCAGCCACACTGTTCCAGACCTTCTTGATGCCGTTCGTGTAAACGGTATCAACGATGAATTTCACAGGGCTTTTAGCCGCTTCCTTGACCTTATCCCAGCTTTCCTTAATCCAATCCTTCGTAGACTGGAAGGTATTGCCGATCGCGTCCAGCACGTTTTTGATCGGAGTCTTGACATGCTGGTCGAACCAGTCACCGACAGTCCCGAAGATCCCGGTGATCTTGTCCTTAGCCGACTGGAAAAGATCATTGAAATCACCCGGAATGCCGGTGAAGAAGTCGATGATCGAGGTTGGCGTCAATCCCAGCCAATCGACCAGTGCCTGCCACTTCTCCTGAATCCACTCACCGGCCGAACCGAAGAAACCGCTGATCGCATCAGGGATTCCCGTGAAGAAGTCGATGATCGAGGTTGGCGTCAATCCCAGCCAGTCAACGACGGCCTGCCACTTCTCCTGAATGGCCGCACCAAGATCACCGAACACGCCTTGCATATCCTGCGTGACCTGACTCCAGCTACCGGAAAGTTGCGAAGTGAAATCATTCCACTTCCGGCTGAGAATGCCAAAAGCGTCACTGTCACCGACCAGACTTGCGATGGTGCCAATGCCATGTGGGCTGAGAATGCCCGGCCCGGAAAACACGTTCGTAGCGGTACCGAAAGCCTTGCTCAGGTCAGGGACCTTGTTGAACAGTCCGGTGATCTTGTCGATCGCGTCGGCCACAACGTGCACGCCATGCGTGATGCCGTCAATGACCTTGGAAATCGTCTTGGCGACCGTGAGCCACCAGTCAGCTAGACTTTTCATACCCCACGCCGCGTCGGACGGCTTGAGGCTCTTTTTCGCGTCATCGGCCTTCGATTTCAAAGGGGTGAACGCGTCGATCAGACTGCCGATGGCACGTCCGAGCTTCTTGATGGCCGAAGCCCACTTCGACATGCTTTCGCCGATCGTGCCGAAAGTCTCCTTGATGGTATCGAGCACTCCGAAAGATTCCAAGTCTTTCTTGAAGGTGCTTGTCCACTTGGAGATGCCTTCCAATCCTTGCGCGGCCTTTGATGCGCCTTCGCCTAGAGCACTGATGATGTCGGAGAACGTTTGCGCTGGTTTTTTCGCATCGTCGAAATTCGTGGAGACCGTGTTCACGGTTTCCGCATTGTCCGGCGTCAGGGCCTTGAACAGGTCGCCGAAGGCAGTGGCCAGAGCGCCGCATCCTTCTGCGAAGGTCTGCACTGCGCCGGATTCGCTTACCGTCTGTACGAATTGGCTTATCCAGCCGGCCACGTTCGCCACGTTTATCGCAATGCTTTCGATGATGTTGCCGATCGTCTTGATCGCACCATTGGCGAACGCTTCGATACCGGCCTTGACGTCTTCGGACGGGATCAGCCTCGACCATGAATCAGCCAGCTTGCCCGCCGATTCCTTGATGCTGTCGAACGCCTTGCCGCAAGTCGAACGGATGCCGTCCAAAGTGGATTGAAGCTGTGGAGCCCAAGAAGCGGTGCCGAAAGCCTTCTTCCACTCGTCGGACAATTCGCCAGTCTTGAGATAGCTGGTAACGGCTGAAACCTTGGTCTTTACATTGGTGACGGTATCCGCCGCGATGTCGCCGACTTTACTGAAACCTCCAGAGAACTTGTTGATGGCATCGGAGATGTTCGATGTGCCAAGCGCTTCGACCACCTTCTGAATCGCCTTCTGAATGCGATTCTTGGTGTTCGTGACGGCTGTGCCGATGCCCTGTGTAGCATCCTTCGCCTGCTCAGTGAACGAAGCATACTGTCCGTATCCTTCGGTGTTCAGTTTGACCAGTGCCTTGTTGAAATCACTAAAGGTGATTTTTCCACCCTTCATGGCGGAATACAGGTCATTCTGCGACGCATTCGCGCCGAGCATGCTCTTCGCCAACTGGTTGATCTGGCCTGGCATCGCGTTCACCATGCTTCGCCATGCGGCCGCATCCACTTTGTTAGCGGAAAGCATCTGATTGTACTGTTCGATGGCGTTCGCCTGCAAGGTGGTGTCCTTGCCACCGGCCAAGACGGCATTGTTGAACGCGAGGGCGATGCTGGTCGCCTCGTCAAGATTACTGGTCAACGGCGCCAGCTGTTGCACCATGCCGACCATCGAAGCCGTGGAAGTCGGCAAACCGTCCAAACTGGACGAAATACGCTTGATGGCCGCCGCCGCATCGTCCGCATTGTATCCGAGGTTCTTCATGACCTTCGGAAAGTTGTTCATGGTGTCAGCACGGGTGATGGCGCCACCCACATTTTCCGAGATGACGGATGCCACCTTGCTGAACGCGCTTTGCGCGAAGCCGGCGATAGCGCCGAACTTGGCCGCACTCCAAGCCGAAAAGAAGCGGGTGGAGTCGGCGATGCCGCTCGCGCTCGACGAGCTTACCGACGATTGCATGCTCTTGAACGAATTGACCGCATTACGCGCCGAGTCCGCCGCGCTACGGAAGAAGCCAGCCGACTTGGACGTACTGGAATTCAGATTATCCTGCGCGCTCTTCAACTGCGACTGGGTTTCCTTCAACCCATTCTGCGCGCTCTTCAACTGTTCTTCGGCACTCTTGTAGGCTTCGGTCTTCTGCCGGGCCTTGCTCCGCGCATCATTCAAACGCGACTGCGCACTGATAGCCTGCGAGCTGCTTGAACCGTATTTCGCTGTGGTTTCCGTCAGTTTCGCTTCGGCGGCCTGCACCTTCAACGTCGCAGTCTTCTCGGCTTCTCGTGCGGTCACGATCTGCGACTTGCATTGGTTCACCGTGTTCGCGGCACGCTTCTCCGCAGACTCGAGCGCCTTGACCTGATCGGCCAGAGGGTTCGACGTGCCGGCCGCCTGCTTCATCGCATCCGCGAACTTCTTGCCCGCATTCCGGCCGGCAGAGGTGACGGACGCGTTCACGCCACTATTCAGTTTCGTACTGAAAGCGCTCAGATTCGGCAGTACGTCAATCCATGCGGCTGTTCCGGCCATTCCGTCACCTCGCCATTCTTATGTTTCAGGCTGTACGAGCGCCAATAGTTCGGCCCGCTCCTGCGCCTGAATCCCTTCATCCACCGACTCCACCGACGCCGATTCCTCCACCAACATGGCAGGAGGCTTCAACCGAGGCCTTATGTCCTCGTCTTCAAGCGGATGCTCGACGAACGGGGCACAGGCGCTGACCGTCAACTGGATGTCGCGGAGCATGTCACCCAAGTCGTGCAGTATCCACTCGGTCTCGCTCCACCCGCTACCTACCAAGGCTCGGTAGAACACGTTGTCGGGCGGCATGTGCACGATCAGCGCATGCAAGGCCCGTAGGCTGATCTTCCTCTGCCAGAACTCCTTGATGGGGTCGCGGGGACTGTAGACCGCGCACAGGGCGGCCTCCAATTCCTCCGCATACCCGCCACCCTCGAGAAGTTCTACTGCCGTGTAGGGTTTCCCTCGCTATCCTTTTCGGTCAAGTCCTCGGCGGCCTGCTGCAACAGCAGCATCAGCAGGGTCACGGTACCGCCCTCGGCGTCGAACCGTTCATACTGGTCGCCCAACAGTGCCTTGGCGAGCTGGAATTCATCATCGGACTTCTGCGCCTCGTTGAACGCGCGCTTTTCCTCGTTCGTCTGGAATAGCGGCAGGTGGAACCTGTAGACGGTCGTGGAATCGTCGTTGATTGTGAATTCGACGTATTCCGGAATGTTCGGATGGGATTCCAGGTACTTCGCCTTGACCGCCTGAAGGGAATACTGCTTGTTAGCCATAAAAAATCATTGCCTTTCTGAAGATTTCCTTTATTGACGGTGGAAGATCCCGTGTGGGTGGGAAAGGAAAAGAAAGCCATCCACACGGGAAGAATCAGTTGGAAGAAGAAACCTCAGACGTTGGTTGCTCAGCCGTCTCGGTTCCGTCCGCCGTCACGTCGGACGATGCTTCAGAGACGGCAGTACTCTAAGCCTTGGCGATCTTCTCGCCCTCGTAGAAGGTCTTGTTGGTCTTCGGGTCGCGGAAGAAGGTGAAGGTCTGGTCTTCGCCTTCGGCATCGGAGCGGTTCTTGGTGTTGTCGCCCTGATTGGTGACCTTGACACGATAGCCGGCCTCGACTCGATAGTGTGCGTCGGCGCCGACGCCATCCTGACCAAGCCAGATCAGGCGATAGTACGGGAAATCGCTGGTCTCGCCGTCCGTGAATTCGAAGCCTTCATCGTTCTTGGCTGGCCACTGGGATACCGGCAGGCCGTGAGCCAATGCCTTCACCCACGCATTCATTTCAAGGAAGGTGAGTTGCAGAGTACGGTTGCGGCTGGTGATGTCGGAGCGTACCGGCTCCAAATCCTGCACGGCATTCACGTCGGAGGATTCGGTGGAGCGGCTCATTTTCGCACCATCGGTCGAAATGTAGCCGAGCACCTTGAAGCCTTCCGGCAGGGCGTTCGGCTTGCCGGTCGTATCATCGAAGAATGCGGTCGGCATTTCGGTCGCATAGTCCGCAATGGCAAGCAGCTGGGTGCCCCACTTGCGGACGTTCTTGTTGTTATCGTTGAGAATACTGGCTACGTCTGTTGCGGCCATCATTCCTCCTTAATTTTCACTATTTGAGACTTGTTTTCGGACGCATGCTGAGACTGGCCGTCGCCGTGCAACGAAGCACGTTCGCGGCATGCTCGTAAGCGGTTTGAGAGAATTCCGTGATAGAGGACGAATCGACATAGCCGTATTGGTTGCCGTCCCCCGACAGGCGGAAGACGGCGGCTTCGATCTTGCCGGTGATTTCGGCCATCGACTTCCAATCAGCCGCAAACACGTCGATGTCGAGGCTTCGCGTGCGCGTGTAATCGTCGCCTTGACCTCCGCCCGGAGCCGGAGACACCATGACCAATGGCAACCGGTTGGCCATGTCGTCCGGGAGTTTGGAAACCGCCGTAATGTTGGCCTTGTCCTTCAACCATGCGATCAGCAGTGGAAGGCCGTGCGGCCATTGGCCTTGCAAAAGCATTCAGTCCCCCATCTCCGCTATCGCACGACGCAGGAAGCCCTTTTTAGGCAGGTTTCCGTCGCCATACTCCTTTGCCGCAGCCTGTTCGTCGCCGACCATCACGCGCGCGTAAGGGCGTTGGATGTGGCTTGGTGACTTCGAGCCGGGACGTTGGCCTTGGATGATCCGCACCGAAGCCGCATACCGTTGGTCACTCTCTTTCAGCGCGATACGTTTCACGATTGGTGCGAGCCGTCGAGCCTTCGCGTTCAATGCGGCGGTAACGGTTGGATTGGCGAGCACGTTTTTGCGCATCCAATCCTCGGAGACGGTGAATTTCGAGCTCATGAGGTCACCTCCGTCATCCACCATTCCGTGTGATTGCCGATGCCGTCAGCCGTCACATAGTCGTAGGCGGCGGAAGCCGGTTGGAAGGTTCGACCATCCCATTCGATTCGTGAATCGCCGGTCAGAAGTCGTGCCACCAAGTCGCCTTCGTGGCTGAAGCACTTCCACTGCGGCAAATGGTTCGCATCCTCGAACAGCGGCAAGTCGGTGACTGCCACGGGTTGCACGTTGCAGCCCTCCAGCACGGTTTTGCGGGTCGTGTATTGCGGTTGGCCGTATTCGTCCGTCTCGCCGTCCACGACCCTCGTGATGATCGTCAGGGCGTATCCGTGGATTCCATCTGCCGCCATGTCAGTCCACCTTGTATCGGGCTACCATCGCCGCCCATTGAGCCGTCGTACCGACCGTCAAAGCGGTGGAATAGGTGCGTTGTTCCGCCCCTGTCGTGTACGAGACGACGCCGGGGAGCATCTGGTAGATGGCCGCCGCCTGCTCGAGCACGACATCCTGCACGCCTTTCGGAACCGGGTCATAGCCGTGCTTGTAGGTGACTTGCACGCTCCGCCAACGGTTTGGAATCGGACGGTCGAGACGAATCGCGCCCATTGCAGACCATTCGAAATCCGAGACGGTCTCGCCGTCGATCTGCAATTCGGAAACGTCCCGCACCGGCAGGCAAGGCAAGGTCAATGCCCTGCCGCCGTCCGAATCCAAGACCACGGTTTCAGTCACCATGCTGATCGGATTATTGGTCTGCTCACGGAAACGACCGGAGGCCAGACGGAGCGCGAGCTTCAGTTTCTCGTCGTCCGTGCTGGCCCCGGTCTTGACGGCAAGATCGGCGATGGAAGCCAACGGCTCAAGATTGTCGTCGGCCATCACTCACCTCCGATCAGTGAGATTCGGATCCGGATGCTGCGGCGAGCTTGACCACGGCGAGACGCTTCGGTTCGCGGATGAACAGCATGTTGCGTTCCTCGGCGCGCACGTAGGTCAGGTTGTGGCGAGCATCGTCCTCGTTCTGGTTGAACGCTTCGATGGTGAGCGGCACGTAGTTGAGCAGCTGCACGGTGCTGAAGTCGCCCATGACGGCGGTGCCTTTCGGCAGGGCCTGAGATTCGATGCGCGGGATGCCCCACAGCATGTTCGGCCCCATCGAGAACGGGCCCTGTCCGAAGTAGCGGCCCTGCTTGTCCTGCATCAGGTCGATGGTCTCGTTATCCTCAGGATTCAGGACGATGGCCTGAATGTTCGTGCCGATCGCGGACAGGACGCGCTTCGCATGACGTGCTGTCTTGAAGATGTCCGTGTCGAAGGCCACCTGCTGAGTGCCGGTGGTGTTCAGAATGCCCTTCTGGGCGACATCGGTGTTGGAATCGCCGTTGAGAATGGTCTTCTCAAGGTATTCATTGAGATTGCGCATCAGGGTCTGATTGATGAGCGTGCTGATGATGCCGTCATCGTGCAGTTCCTGATTGGTGACCTTGAAACCGTCAGCGCACGTCCATTCCTTCGCCTCGGCCATCTGCGTGCCAAGCTCGGACAGCGGCTTCACCGCGCCTTCCTTGACCGCCGCAGCCTTGTTGGTCACGGAAATCAGCTGACGGTACTTGACGTACCCGCTATTGGTGGAGCCGCGGGTGATGAGGCCGAGGAAAACGTTCGGCGTCGGATAGGTGAGGTCAGTGTAGCCCGGCAGGACGGTCGGGTTGACGGCGCCCGGCAGTGCGGTGCTGATCGGATTCGGGTCGGACTTGACACGGATCTGGCTCTTGGCGATACGCACCGGCGTGCGGTCGGGCGTGGTAGCCGACTTGAATGCGCGGTAGGCGTCGGTGTTTACGAATGCTTCGCCGATGCTCTTGGCGACGATGGTCTTGCCGGACACGTCGTCGGACGGTTCGGACTTGGCGAGCATGCTCTTCAATGCTTCGGAGGCTTCATGCTCCTTGGCGATGCGTGCTTTCAGGTCGTCGGCCTTCGCGCGGAGGGCAATGATCTCGTCGTTTTCCTCCGTGGTGAATGCGCGGCCTTCGCCCTGCGCGGTCGCGGCAATGGCCTTCACGCGTGTGAGGGCGTCCTGCAATTCCTGTTTCATGCTCATGTCTGAATCTCCTTCGCTAATGAGCTGTGTTTCCATTTCCGCCGCCCACGCGGTCAAATCGGGCAAACTTGCAATTTCCGTCGAATCGGCTGGTTCGGCAGGTTCGGCCTGTGACTGTTCTTCGTGCATGACCTCACGAATGAGGTTGCGGAGTTCGTCGCGGTCGAATTGCATTGAAAAAGGCCCCGAACCGTCTGGTTCGGAGCCTTCAGTAGGCTGGCCGGTATCGTTCGGCGGGTCATCGCTCTTGGTGCTGACCAATCGCGTCTCGGGATTCGCACCCCGCAAGCACAGGCTGACCTCACACAGGTCAAACTTCTCGATTGACCAGACACAATCGCCATGCGCCTGATCAATTGACGGGCCGTAGTGGGCGTCACCGCCAACCGAAAACTCGTGGATTCGACCATCCTTAAGCAGTTTGAAACACTGCAAGCCGTTCGGACTGCTCAAATCAAGCTGGCCATCGATCTCCAAGCAGGTCGCAGTCTGTCGCATGCCGGTAATCACGCCGATATTCGCCTGCGGGTCATCCCACTTATGGGCGAACAGAATCGGTATCACCGTGCCCGCTTGGAATTTCGCAATGGAATCATCGAAGGCACCAGGTTTCATCACGTCGCCTTGCGAATCCACCACGTCGAAAGTGGATACGACGGCAGTGAATTTGCCTTCGCCCAACGACTTGTCACCACCCAGTCCCATGACCTCCGACTTCGTACGCAAGGTCATGCGCCGCTTCTCAGGCGGCCGTTCACCTTCCTTATGCATTCGCACCTCCAAGATTCTGAGAGCCGCTATCATGCGGACTGGCCTGAGTGCCACCGCCACGCACCGTGTTGAGCTGAGTTAGGATTTCGTCATAGTCCGGGCCCTTCGGAGCGAGACCATGATCGGCGCGTGCCTCGTTCACGCTCATCCATGGGCCGCCAACGGCAGATGATGTCACTTGTGCGTCATCGATGAAGCTGCCGCGCAAGGCGCTCTCGATGTTGAATTCGATGAATTGGCCTTTGAAGAAGCGGGAGCATATCTGTTCGTTGAAAGCGCCCTGCAACTGCTCGAACAAGGGACCGAGGGTTTCACGGTAGAGGGCATCGCGGAACGCCTGCTGTGTCGCGTATTTGCCTTCTCGGGCGCCGACCATTTCAGGCGGCACCTGATAGGCCGACGCCACCTCGATGTCACTCAAGGTGCGGCCTTCGACTTCCTGCGCATCCTTCGGCGTGAATTCCGCGCCGACTTTTTGATAGGTGATGCCGCGTAGGATAGGGCTTTCGCCTTCCTTGCCGCCGCCGTCAATCCAATTGCCCAGTTCGGTTTGCAAGCGTTTTCGCGCGTCGGGACTTAGCGCGGCCTCGGTCAAATCCTGACTCCAGTAGCCGGGCATGCGCAGGCCATGCTTCCAGAGTTGGCGGCGCCATTTCACGGCTTCGGTATGCTCGTCCAACGTCTGCTGCAAAGTCAGCATCGGGCTGACACCCTCATAGCCGCCGTACCCCTTATCCCAGAAATAGCCGTGGTCTCCGTCATCATCGAATCGGACGTAGCCTTCGGGCGTGCTGGTTGGGTCTGTGGTGGTGAAGCCGTCCACTTCGTCGATCGTGCCCGGTTGCCTGTGGAATCGCCATTGTGCGGTTGAAAGTCGGGTCAGCGTGCCGCCAGCACCCTCATATCGGACAAGGAATCGGTCGAACAGCATCAGATCGGCCACGATGTCATGAATCAGCCGGTACATGCTCGTCCCATTGGCTGGATTCGGATGATTCACCATCTGATACAGGGGGCCTTCGGCGAGCATCTTACGCTTGCCGTACGGTTCGCCTTCGAATGCCTGAATGTGCACTCGGGCGACGTTCCGCGCGATGAATTCCACGACCTTGCGCACACTCGGCTGGGTCGAATAGATTTCGAAGGCGCGGGGGCCGCTGGTCAACGGCACGCCAGCATCGACCACAGGCCAAGGGCCGGTAACCGTCGCCCCAGCCTTGCCAGAAAAGTCGATGACGCTACCGCTTCCTTTAAAAAGCAAGCTCATTCACGCACCACCTTCGCCAATCGCAAGACAATCACCCCGGTAGCAATGCAGCCGAGCGGAGTCCAGATCAGAAAACAGCCAACGACAATGAACACGAGACCGATGGTTTCCAAGACCATCTGGATCAGGTCAAGCAAAAAGGCTTTCCTCTTCATAAATGCTCCTTTTCGGCGCAGGCCTTGATAGGGCTTCACTCAGCGCATTCAACACGGCGGCCACGCCGTCGATCTTGTCGCCGGAATTCTGCTTATCCGGCTGCACGTTCCCATTCGTGTCCGTTTTCACGGCCAGATTGTCCACATTCCAGCGGAGCACCGGATTGCCATGATGACGGAACAAGGGCGCTTCCTTGGTGCCGGTCAGCAAGAGCCGTTGCATCTCCTTGAGCACCGGGCTCAACGTCTTCGTGCCCTGCCTTACGATGGTCAGCCGGTCAACGTCCAGACCGGCCTCCTGCAAGTCGTTCGCCACCTGAGTGGCGTTCCACGGGTCATAGCCGATGGTCTGCACGTCGAAAAAGTCCAGATCATGCAGGATACGCTTCTCGACGTAGCCATAGTCGGTGACATCGCCGGGCGTCAGGGTCAGCCAGCCGTCTCGCACCCATACGGATGCCATGCCAGCCGTACGCTTATCCAATGCGGGCAGATCGGACTCTGGCGCCCAGAACCGCATCAGCACGTCGTAGCCGTCAGAATCATCGGGAAACAGCAACGCCCAAGCAGTCAAGTCGGAGACTGCGCCTAAATCCCAGCCGCCATAGCAGGTGCGGCCCTTGTAGGCTTCGGACATCTGGTCGGCCGACGTGTATTCGGCACCGCAGTTGCGATCCCAGGATTCCAATGTCAGGAACCGTTCGGACTGCTTCGTGCGAATGCCTAAGTGCAGGCGGAGGTAGCTGGCGAGCTGTGCCGGCGAGTTCTTCGCCTGATTCGCCTGCGACGCCAGATATTCGGCGCTCGGGCTTTTCCCATAGCCCGGATTGGCTTTCATCTGCGTTTCGACGGAAAACGGGTCATCGGTCTCTTCAGCACCCCAAACCACACCATAATAGGTGTCGTCGCTGATGGTGCCAGCGGCCAGTTGTTCGACGTACTTACGGGTCTGGTCGTAGATGGTGTTGCTCTTGCCGTCGTCAGGCGTGGTGATACGCACACCTAAAGGCTGAGTACGGGAGCCTCGACCGGTTTCCAACGTGCGCACCAGATCGGGCGTCTTATGCACGTGAAGTTCATCGACGATGAAGCAGTGCAGGTTCATGCCGTGCGCCGCATCAGCCGCAGAGCTGATGACTTCCATGTAACTGCCGGAACGGTTGTGCACGATGCGCTTCTGATGCGCCGTCATCACGCCTTTCAAGGCTGGCGTCTTCTCCACGAGCTGTTTGATCGGCTGGAAGACGAAGCCGGCCTGATGTTCCGTGGATGCGGCGCACACGACCTGCGCGCCCGGCTCCCCGTCCGCGCCAAGCATATACACGGCAACGCCGCCTGAAAGCGTTGACTTGCCGTTCTTTCGAGGCACGTCAACGTACAGGTCGCGGATGATGCGCACCATCTGCCCATCAGCATTTTTCCGCACCCAACCGAACACCGGCGCCAATATCCACACCAACTGCCACGGGTCAGGGTCAAGCGGCCTGCCAGCCCACTTACCCTGAGTATGACGCAACGTGTGGAAGCTCAGCAGCACCTTATCGACCCGTGTCGGGTCGAACACGGCACCCTCGACGTTGCGGGGTTCGGGCGTCTTGATCTTCGGCACCTGCCATTCCTCCGGCAGTTCCATACCACGCTTGAGGCAGTACCAGGCCACCTCTGGGCTGATCTTCAACCGTTCCAACGTTTCAACGTCCGGCAGTTCAGGCGAACGGGTTGTATTCTTCATCCTTTCCCTCCGCCTTTCCCGCAACATTCGATTCGCTTGCCGGTGTCAGCCCGAACTCGTGCGCGAACGCACGAATCGTATTCTGCGATTGGGTCAGTACCGTGAACGCCGGATTAAGTTTGCGTGCGCCACGCTCCGTCTCGATCAGCACGCCTTCCGCGTTAATGCACTCCTGCGCACTGCGCAATGATGCCACGGCGGTGCAGTAGGCTACGAGAGCATCCCTATCCTCCGGCTTCAACAATCCCAATGCCGCCAATTTCGGCACCAAGCGTCGCCATGTATTCAATGCCTCGCCGCACAGCCAGCTGGGAACTGTGGGCGCCTTATGCTCGAACCCTGCGTCATCGTCAGAGATCTTCCTGCCGCCAGCATCCCGATCGGGGCCTCGACCATTGATGACCCTAAGCTGGAGTGGCGTTTTCTGAGGGCCGCGAAGTCCCATAACCTGCTCCTTCCGTCGTGTGGTTAGGCCCTGAAAACCTCAGACGCGCGAAAGAGAGTTTCGGCGGCGCGCTTTTGGCACACCCCCTTGAACTTTCGGAACGCCCCTCCCCTTAGTGGAATATCTGGGGGTAGTTCCTTCGGTCTTCTTGGTCTTTGATGGTTTTGCATTGGTCGCAGAGGGTTTGTGTGTTGTTGATGTCGAGGAATGCTCCGTTTGCTCCGACTGGTGTGATGTGGTCTACGTTTGTGCCTTTGTGGTTGCATCTTCGGCAGTTTGGTTCGAGTTTGAGTCGGAGGTTGCGTATGTGGTTCCATTCGGTGCGATGCTGGCTGCGTTCGCGTGTGTGGGCTGACTTGTTTTGCCATGGTTTGCGTTGGTGTTGGTCGCATCGGCCTTGGTTGACTGCTTTGTTTTTGCATCCTGTGAAGGTGCATCGTGCTTGTGGTCTTGTCGGCATGTTGGTTAGTCTACGATTTGGATGCCGAGCTTGGTGAGGGCGGTGAGGTATTCCCCTTCGTAGATTCGCATGCCCCATGCTTCCAGGGCATCCTCCCGGGTGATTTGCATGGTGGCTTGTTCTTGTTGGTCTGCGATGCGTGTGAGTTGGTGTGCGATTTCCTTGAGGGTTTCGTTCATGGTGTGTTCGCTTTCTCGTGGGTGCTTCGTACTGGGGTCGGACCAGTGGTAGGGAGAGAACCAAGAGAGGAGAAGAGCCCTACTTGCCTGCCGGGCCGAAGCGTGTGCCCCGCCTGAATGGGCGGGGACTATTGCTGGGGTCGCCCTTGGTTGGACGGCTCCGGAGACTGTTTCCACAGCTTGTGGATCAGCTAATAGTAAAGCCCCGAGTTTGGTTGCTCAGGGCTTGCTAATTCTCAGTTCAGTTCCGATTATCTCGTACTGACGTACGTCAGTATACCATTTTATCGGTGACAGTCAAGCTGGGCGGCGAGTTCTCCTAGGTTGAAGGCATACTGGTTCTTGATGTTTGTCGGCGTGGCGTGCAACTTGCCTCTGCGGAGCCATTGGCTTATGAGGTTGCGTGAGACTTGCAGGCCGTAGCGTTTGAGTTCGTTGGCTGCATCTGCTGGTGTGCCGGTGATTTGCAGTTCCCATAGTTTGCGGTCTCGTTCGGCTTTGATGGCTGGGACTGGCCATTCTCCACCGCACGTGCATGTTGCCGTGAGTGCATCTGGCGGGGCTTGGAGTTGCCGTTGGCAGTGTGGGCATGTGCCGATCAGTATCATGTCTTCCGGTGGTGTGAGGGCTTGGTTGTTGCGTCGGATGATGCGTTGCAGTTGCCGGTAGTCGTCTTCGATGGTTGGCATGTTGAGGACTGTGTGCCGGCTGGCGAGTATTCGCTTCCATGCCTTGTCCCAACGCAGGTTGGCGTAGGCTGTGTTGATTTTGCCTGCGGTTTCGGCGAGCCATTGGCTGCTTGCGTCGATGAGGTCGAGGCTGTGTTGGTCGAGTGGGAGGGGTGCGTAACCGGTGCTTGGCGTGCGGGTGCGTTTGCCGATTCTGGCTTGTTTGAGGCTGAGGCTGTGCAGGGCTGGCAGTTGCTCATGTCCGAGCATGTATATCATCTTCCAGTAGTCTTTTTGGCAGTTACCACAAATCCAACTGGTTGGCTTGATTTGTGTTCCGCAGGTGGGGCATTTCACGAGGCTGTTCTCCTAGTTCGTTTGCGATTATCGGATACGGGATTTGGAGGATTCGTGCGATGTCGTGCCAGTCGATTTTGTTGGCGGCTAGTCGGTGTGCTTGGTCTTTTTGTGTTTTAGTGAGCATGAGCGCCTATTAGGATTCCTCCATTCGTTTCGCTTGTCGTATGGTTTTGGCTTCCATCCGGTCGCTGATGGCATCGTCTGTGATGCCGTACATCATCTTCAACTGGTGTAGGCAGATGATTACGTCGGCCATTTCTTCGGCCAGATGGTCGTTGGGTGACGTGGGGTCACGCAACTTTTTGCTGATCGCCTGCACGAGTTCCGCGCATTCCTCCATGCAGACGATTGACTGCAACTGTCTGCCGTAATGGTCGATGCTTTGCCGCCAGATGGTCTGCAGTTCCTCGTCACTCATGTGTGCCTCCTATCGTGATGATTTCTTCCTCGTCGTCCACGTCGATGATGTGGACTGGGATACCGAGCATGCCGTTGGCTGTTTTCGCAAAGGCGATGGCGATGGCGAGAGTCTGATAATCCTCGCCTAGACTGCCGCCAGTGTCGCTGAGAAGCTGGTAGGTCATCGTTCCCACCATTCGATGACGAGCAGTGCCAAATAGAGCAGGATGATGACCGGCATGGCTAGGATGCGCCGAATGTGCTGTATCATTTCGCTTCCTCGATTGGTTTGCAGTTGTGCGGTGTGGTGTCGAGTGGCGATACCGTGCATGCGTAGTCGCCGGTATCGGAATGCAGGATGACGGTTTGAGTGTGTTCCGACACGTAGGTGCCAAGAATGATGGCGATAATGAGTATCACGACGGCGATTAGCGGAGCTGCGATAGTGAGGGCGACGGGAATGTCTCGCTTGCTTCTCATTTCGTTCTCTTTCCGTTCGCTTCAATCATCGCGTACAACATTTCACTTGCCGCACGGCACCTGTAGGATGGGCATTTGCCGGACACGTCGAAGAGCGGTACGAGCTTGTCGCCCTTCTTGGACGGAGTGAGTACCTGATTGATGGCGCGCGGCAGTCGGTAGGTGACGCGCAATTCTTCGGCTAGTTCCCGTGTAGTGACGAGATAGTTTACGTCACCATAGAAGGTCAATCCGTGCCCTGAATTGAAGTCGGCCATGCAGGACTTGACCTCATAGCACTCAAACCGTCCTAATTCCACGCTTGCAGGCATGAGTACGTAACCGGGGGTGAATGGTTTGAATCCCACGTAGTCGATACGCCGGTTGTTCGGCGTTCCCAAGTCGAAGTTGACTTCGCTCGCCCAGAAGCTCACGCGATTGTTCAAACGCTTCTCCACCAGTTCGGACAGCATTGCAGTGGTATCCGTGCGGCTCATTCCGTATCCTCGCTTTCCTTTTCGAGAATGTAAACGATTGATGCCGGTATGCCTACGAATGTGGTGCCGAATGTGGTGTCACTCACACCACTCAGGCTGCTCATACTGCTCTCTCGTACTATCCTGAACCCGTCGTTCAAGAGGGTTTCGAGCCTATCGACATTCTGAAGCGATAAGGCACATTTGCTACTTTCTATTGCTGACCAAAACACTGTCACGACTTTGAACTTCTTGCTCACCTGTTCACCGCCCTCATGTTCGCATCCATGTCGATGGCTTTGCCGTCGGCTGTGACTATCAGTTTTCTGCCGGTCGCCATGTCAGCGACTGTGATGTCGCCAACTTTCGGCGCGTAATGGCGGGCCTGTTCGAGTGCTTCGTCCATGTCGGTCAGTACTTCCATGATTTGATTGGCTACGATGAGGTAGATCATTTTGCGTCCTCGCTTTGGTTTGGCACTTCCGTAGGCATCGAACCGGAATAGCCAAGCAGGGAGCGGCAATGCTCTAGCGTGGTGTGGTATGCGTTTTCCATTCCTCGACGGTAGGACACCAGCAGTGGGTCACGATTCACGTCGAAGAATCGCCTGATTCTCGTGGCCTTCTCCTGACGGTCGAGCCATTCCATCTGCTTGCGCAGCGTCTTGTCTTGCTGGGTGACGTTCGTTGCCATTGTTGTTTCCTTTCTTGTTGCGTTGGTGCAGGTAGACATCGAAGTCGTTTTTCCCATGGCAGAAGTCGATGACGGATTCGAATGCGTGCCTAGCTCCGTGGAAGCTGGAGAGGTCGTGCGGCCAGTTTTCCGTTTCGGCTTTGCGAATCTGATACTGTGCGCCTTTGAGACATAATGTGCAGTAGTCGATCACTTCCTCAATGGTCGGCTTCTCGCCTTGTTCGCTCATTGGTTCTCCTTGTTGAGTTGGTCTGCGAGAGCGCAGGCGGTTTGGTCTGGCTGTGCGGTTTCCAACGTGCGGCCCAACTGGGCTAGCACGTGGTCGCATTGCCATGAATGCTTGTGTGGCTTCGAGGGTGGAATCCCGCTCATTTTCGCGCGGCGTTCACACCAGCCCTTCCACTGGCGGCACCAGTCCGTGACCGTGCGAGTCTCGCCATAATGGTGGGTCGTGAAAGCATTCCAGGAATCCGACAGGTCAAGGTCGGGGTAGGCTTTGATGATCTCGCTGTTGGCGTGGGCGCGTTCGCGGTTGGTCTGGAAGGCGGCAAGATCGGTTTTTTCTTTGGAAGAAGAAAATTTATTTTCTTCTTCTTTCTTATTACTACTACTCCTACTACTACTACTAAAGGCACGACTAGTCGTGAGACTCTCAGTACTAGTCGTGAGACTCTCATGAGAGTCGCATGAATCCTCGTGAGAGACTGGGTAGCCTTGCTTGTCGTATCCGTTCGGCGGGAGGAAGTGGCAGGCGCCCGGATGTGGGACTTTCTGCCACTTCCTGAAGCCGGGAAGGAACAGTAGGCGATGTCCGTCCCGCTCGTATCGGATGACACAATCCAGCTTTTCCAATTCGTCCAGCGCGGCTTCGATGCGGGATACGACCTGATCGCAGTCGTAAGGCATGCACATGCTCTTGATTAGTTTCGGGCTGTCGTAGTTCACGCCATTGTCCTCAACGTAGCTCCACAGGTGGTGGAAGACGAGCCGTGCATCCCAGCTCATTTCGCCAACCGTCGGACTGGTGTAGTATTCCGGCCTAGTCGTCCTGATCCGCATCGTTTCCTCCTTTCGTTTTCCTGATTGATTCCGTGTATTCGCTTGGCAAATATCCGAGCCAGATGTTCTGTCCGCAGTAGGGGCAGTCGATGCGGTTGCTGGATACCGTGTTGCCGCAGTGCGAACAGGCGAAGTGCCATCCGTATGGATTCCACTTCATCACTCGTCCTTGTCTATCTGCCAGATGAATCGCATGATGGTCGGCCAGATCAGGAGGTATGCCACATCCATGATGGCGCTGAGCCAGTCAGCTTTGAACTTGCCTACCATGCCGAGGACGGCGTAGCATCCGATGTCGGCCAGGCAGAGCATAAGGATTGTGACGAGCACCCACTTGAGGATACGGAGTCGTCGCATGGCCTTCTTGTCCTCGCTCATTCCGCTTCTCCTTCCGGTACTTTTTCGAGTTCGTCGATGATGGCGTCGGCCATGTGGTTCCGCCATTCGTCGATGTCGACCACATTGTCCGCCTTCCATCCGCAGCCGCATACGATGCGCCCCTGATCATTGAGGGTGACATCCAGATACCAGTCCCATGTGTTGCGGTCGCTGGGATTGCCTAGATGGTCTGCGAGCACGTTGATGATGGCTTCCTTCGGATTCTTTGGCATCTCTGCGAGAAGCTCATCGATGTGTCGTCCGAAGTTCGCCCACGCGTCCGAGCCGTTCCATGCCTTGTCGCATCCTTTGCATTGGATGTACTGTGGGTCGTTGTGGACGTCCGCAGTGTGGGTTGCGATGATTTCCTTGCGTCCGCTCATTGTGTTTCTCCTTTCAGGACGGCGAGTATCGTATCCTCGCATTCCGGTGCGGGCAGGGGTTGCGAAGTGAGAACGTCGCGGTAGTGGTCGAGTAGTTCCACGTTTGATGGTTGCAAGCTCGTGTCATCTTCGCCGAAATAGCTTCCGCCCGTATGAATCGAGCAAAAGAAACGTGGACGGTCATCATCGTCGTAAAGGCAAATCCAATCTTCGCCTTCCTCGACTTTCTCTGTCGCATCGAATTCGTCGTAAATCCAGTCGTATTCGACGCCATCCCATCGAGCCCGACAGCCGGGATAGTCGCATTTCGGACGGACGAACACATGCGTGTCGAAGCTCATTTCGCACCGCCTTTGAAATCGATTGGCATGATGCGCGTGAGTGGTTCAGCTAACATGTCTGCCTCGAGACATTCGCATGCTTCAGCCCATCTTGCTCGTTCAACGTGAGCCATGCCGTCCGAAGTGTCGAAGACTGACCAGAATCCGTTCTCGTTATGGAGGATGCTGATTCCGTTGCCGGTTGTGTAGAAGCCGTTCGCTGGTGGTTCCTTCGGGATTATTCTGCGTCGTGTCGCCTGATATCGTTCCAGTTCCGTATCGAGATAGTCACGCAACGCTTTGATCTCGTCCGTTGGCATGTCGATGATGAGTTTGTCACCGTCAACGGGGTGCTCGTCGCAATTGTAGTGGAAGTCTTTCGGGTCGGTGATGACCAACTGTTCGTCGATCAGACTGTAATCGAACTGCATGTCAGTGCTCCTCCCCGGTATTGAGTTTGGTGAGCGGGAATGCTTCATCACCAAGGGTTTCGCATACGATGCCCCAATCCTTCGTGAAGCGTTCGCCATTCTCCCACTGGGAGAATTCGCCGAATGTGCTCCAGTCCCCGACCTCATCCTTCTCAAGCAACAGATTTTGTTGAGTGGCGTAGTAGCCGGGTTCCTTTGGTTCGTCCGGTTCCGGTGGGAAGAAGTCGTTGAGCTTGTCACGCAGTGCGATGGCGGTCTTGGTGGGTACGAGCACGCATATGCCGCCGGAAAAGCTTATGACGGCTCTCGGCGAGAGGTTCATGGCATGAAAATCATCTGGGCTGAGTTCAATGCCAATCGTGTTCTCATATACCGTGGACTTGATGTTCATTTCAGTTCTCCTTGAGGGATTCTTCCAATGCCTTCATTGCTTCGATGAATGTCTCACGCACCATTTTGTCGAAATTGCGCGGCAGGTTGCCCCGCAGCTCCACTTGTCCGAGTCCGTATTGTTCAAGTCCGCAAGGCGAGAAGCTAATACGCGCGTTCGGGTTGACGCGGACCGGCACTTTGATGTCGATGTCCCCGAAAATACGGCCATCGACGCTGAGGCGGATGTTGACCGGATAGTTCCCAATCTGCTTGCTGGTCATCGTCCCATCTTTCGTTTGAGCATGTCTGCCAGTTGCTTGTTTTTCTGTTTCCTGTATTTGCAGTCCAAGCGCGGATTCTGCGCTCGTGGGCACCTATCGGGGCCTGTTGCGCAATGTCCGCATTCGGGACATTGGCGGAATTGCAATGGTGTGGTGAATCCGTCAAGCATTGCGGCTCCTTTCACACACGACCTTCAGTTTCGGAGGCTCATACGGATAGGTTTTCGGATGGCTGTAGAGGTAATCCCAGAATTCATTGAGATGTTGAGTGACGATGCGGTTCGAGGATTCGGTTTGCGGTGGCATGGCATCCCGATGGTCGGCGATGGCCGCAACTTGCCTGCCGAACTCGGTAGCTTGGAATGTGCCGAGCTGTGGTTCCATGACTACGCCTTCGCGTTTCAAGACGTTGACGGTGCGTCGCGGGCCGCTACCCTCGCCAATCTGATGGCCTGAGATGATGCGGCGCAGGGCCATCATCTGCGGAGCCGTGTAGACGTGACCGCGAATGTTGTATCCGACATAATGCCCCATCTTCACACCTCGCTTTCGTTGTCTGGGCCGAGCGGTAGCAGATCGTTCAAGAGGAAGGCGAACAGGCGCAGGGGAATCCACACGAGCGGCTTGCCTTTGACGTTGAGTGGTTCGGCCATCGTCTGCACGACCTCCGGGATGGGCGACGTGGCGAAGGGGGCCGTGAACCGGTAGAGCATGTCGCGGCTCATTATCGCCATCTGGCCGTCCATGTGTTCCAGTCCGAGGCCCTTGCGATGCTGAATCAGGACACCGTATTCAGTGTTGAGGTGGCTCATTTCTTCCGTGAGTTCGGAATAGTGTGCCGTATAGTCCGGCTTTTTCGTGTCCTTGCATTCGACGCACACCTTGTGGCCCCAGAAGAGGACTCCGGTGATGTCGCCGGTGTCGTTGGTGCCGTGCAATGCCATGCGGTCGATACGCTCGTCCTGCACCGCCCAACGCAAGTATCGGACGGTTGCAGTCTCGAACTTCGTACCCTTCTGCTTCGGAGGATTGCTCATTAGAATTCATCCTCTCCGCTTGGTGCGCCCCACGGGTCGGCTGGCGCACCCCAACCACCCGCCACCGGCTGTTGAGCCGGAGCCTGAGCCATGTTCTGACCACCGTTCACATGCTGGATTCTCGCCACTTGAGCCGTCGCGTAACGTAGGGATGGGCCGATTTCATCCACCTGCATCTCCACGACGGTACGATTCGTGCCATCCTTGGCCTGATAGGTGCGCTGTTGCAAACGACCCTGCGCAATCACCCGCATACCCTTATGCAATGTTTGGGCGCAGTGCGCGGCGATGTCCCGCCATGCGGTGCAACGCATGAACAATGCCTGACCGTCCTCACACTGGTTCGTCTGACGGTTGAACGTGCGGGGCGTGGCGGCAATGCTGAAATTACAGACGGCATCACCCTTGCTCGTAGTGCGGGTTTCCGGCTCGCCGGTCAGATTGCCAATGATCGTGAGAATGGTTTCGCCTGCCATCATGCCTCCTTCTTCTCTTCAGACGCTTCTTCCGGCTGATGCTGTTTGCGGTATTCTTCGATGGCCTGCAAGGTGCGCTGTTTGAGCACGTCCTTGCTGGCAGTCAAGTTTTCGGCATCAATCCGGCTGAGCTGTGTAGCCGACGTGATGCCGGACAATCCGGTATGAGCATGGAATACGAATTGCGCCATGTCTGCCGAGTCCACGCCACACTCGTGAAGCAGACCGTTGATTGCGTCGGCCTGTGCTTTGGATGCCATCTGCTGTGTCGGTTGGACTGGCTGGTCTTCCACGACGGTTGCCGGTACCGTCTGCATGTTGTCGGCCTGACTCATTTCGTCCGCCGTGTACAGGCCGCTCAATTCCATCGGGAAAGCCTTGCGCAATGCCAATGCTTCGGCGCACTTGCCGAGCATCAATGCCGGTTTGGAAGACCACATGCTGTTCGGCACCTGCTTGCCGGTCGTCTTGTCGAAGCGCGTGCCGACGTATTCGCGGTAGAGGGCGACGGCTGAGAATTGGCCTTCGCCGCGTACGATCGTCGCCTTCGCGGCCACCGGTGGCGTATCCCAGATCCAAGCATCATGCCAGCCGCCTTTAGGGTCGCACCAGAGAATGTCCGGCGCGCTGTAGCGTTCGTGGCTGGCATCGGCGGCACGTCGGGCGATCAGACGGAAACCGTCGATACCGACCTGAATGGTCTGCTTGGTCACCCATTGATCGTTGACCTTGGTGCGGCGGCCGATCATGTAGATCTGCTTCGAGAATGGGTCGAGTCCGGTACGTTGCGCCTGATTGAGGAACAGCATCAGGTCTCCCTGACTTGCGTTTTCCACGCCGAGGGCCTGAAGTGCGGCCATCTGCTGTTCGGTGAAATTGTTCTGATCTTTGGTGAGTACGAGATCACTGCTCATTACTGTTGTTTCCTTCCAAGAGTTTGAGGGTATTGGCGATTTGGTCGGCTTGGAATGCCTTGTTGACGAATCCGCGCGGCAACCGCAATGTGACGGTTTGCGGACGGCCCGGCTTATATTCGACTCCGGGTGGCAGTTCGCCGCCGTGGGCGCGGATCAGGTTTTCAAGGAATTCGTCGGTCATGGCTTCCGGCTTCGGATAATTCCTCTGCTCCCATGAATTCCGGCCGCCCGCCAATGGTTCCTTCATGTCGTGCAGGCAGTCCGCGTAGGCGAGCGGGTCCTTCACTGCGTAGCCACCGTCGCCGCCTCTGGTCAAGGTGATGGTGCCGGCGTCCATGCCGTTGAAGTTGCAGTCTTCGATGTCTCCGCCGTCATGGTCTTTCGCCCACGCGGCTTTCGCGGCTTTGAGCAGGGCGCTGTTGCGCTTGTCGATGATCGTGCTGGCGATGATGATGGCTCGCAGTTCGTCCGGCCTCGTGTTGCTGAAATCGAATTCTTCACTCATGGTCGATCTCCTTCATGAAAACAATCCAATGTGTTCCAGTGCGATTCGGCTGCTTGTTGCCGAAAAGCGGCTTGCACGTGGTAAGTTTGAGAATCTGAGAGACGGGTATCTGTGTCTCATTCCATTTGAAAATCAGCACGCCATGCTCTTTCAGGACACGGAAACATTCGGCGAACATGGTCTTGATGTCGGTTCGCCATGTCTCTTGATCGAGGCATCCGTATTTCTGTGCCATGTAGCTCGTCTCTCCCGCATTGCGCAGGTGCGGTGGGTCGAGCACGACCATGCGGAATGTCTCGTCAGGGAATGGCAGATCACGGTAGTCCATCAGCATGTCCGGCTTGACATCGAACCTGCGTCCGTCACATAGTTCCCAAGTTTCGTCGCGCACGTCACCGAAGAGCACACGGCTGTCAGCCTTGTCGAACCAGAACATGCGCCCACCGCAGGCAGGGTCAAGCACTGGTTGGTATGCGGTCATTGCTGGTTTTCCTTTGCCTTGAGTGCCTTGAGTAGTGCGGTCATGCTTCTGCGGGTTTTCAGGATGTCGTTGAGGAAGTCGTGTTCGGCGAAAACGAAGCAATCGTCATTTTTGATTGCCTCATAGGAGGCGCGGCGGATGCGGATGGTTTCGTTGGCGAAGTCGTCAAGAATGGTGATGTACCGTTCGAGCTGACGGACTGGATTACCGTAGTCCTTGTAGTCTTCGGCTCCGGTCTTCTCGTTGGCCTTGTCGTTTTCGGCGGTGGTTGGTTTCTTGTCGGTCATGATGGTTTCCTTTCCTGTGGTTTTCATGCCGCCCGGTTTGCGTGCGGCGGGGAGCTTGTTTTCCTTGCGGAGCTTTTCCAGATGGCGGGTTAGGGCGCCGTTGCTGATGTGCAATGCGGCCTTGGCTTCGCGGAGGGTTGGCTGACGGTCGTTCAGGATCATGAATTGCGTCCAGTAGCGGAGGATGCGCTGTCGTGTGCGTTCGCCTTGCGCTTCCCTTTGCTTGCGGGTCGTGCGGATTTCCTGCCAGTCGGAGACGGCTTTGGCTTGTTCGTCGGTGAGCCGGTTCGGTGTGAGTTTCGACCATGCTTCGCAGGTCTTGTCGCTCGGATGCATGACGTCTCTCACCGGCTTCTCCTTCCTTGGCTTGTTTTCGGCTGGTTTTCCTTGCCTGCCTAACCGTGGCATGGGGTCTTGCGGCCTGTGCGCACGGAGCTTGGCGATGTCAGCCGCAAATCCGTCCAATCGGTTTCTTCGGATTCGTCTTTCACTGGATTTCACCTCGCATTCTGCTGATCTCCTCCTCGTTGTCTGTGATGAATCGGTCAATGTCGATGCCTTGCTCGCTCAGGGTGGGCGGCTCGTGATGGCTGACCCTTGACCCTTTCAATTCCGGTTGACTGCGGAGTCTGGCGCCGGGAATGAAAATGTTGGTTGGCAGGTGGGTTTTCATCTCGCCTCCGTCCTTGAGAGCTGTGTGCCGAACGTTTCCAAGTCGTGTAGCCTGTAGCGCACCGGCCGCCTATCCTGCCTGCCCTGCGGTGGCGGAACCCCCAATTTCGTGTACCGTGGGCCACCACCGCGACTCCGCCAATTCGCAAGGGTTCGAGGACTCACACCAAGAAACCGTGCGGCCTGAAGCGGGGTCAGCAGGCGCTCAGGCATCATGCTTCAGGCCATAACGGTTGATGAAATACCTCTGACCCTTGCCAGTGACTTTCGGTGTGCGGCTGATCGTCACGTGGCCGTCCGAATGCGTTACCGCAGTCTCCTTGATACGGAACAGGCCTAGTTCCATCGCCTTCTGCGTGGGTACGTTCGTGTTCGCACCGGACTTGCCAAGGAAACCGTCATCACGAAGCAGTCTGAACAGCCGGTTCTGGCCAATATCCAAACCATTCTGGCGGAGCATCTTCGCCAGTTCGCCCACCAAGCACGTGCCGTCCGAAGCGGCAACCGCGTCAGCAAACAAGGCCTTCGGCTCCAATTCCCTGATGCGGGATTCCTGCGATGCGATGCGCCGCTTCTGCTCTTCCATCGTGCGCTGGCCAATCATCACGGCCTTGGCGAGGATGGTCATATCATCATCCACGTCGGTCGTAGGAATGTAACCACCCGTCTTGCGGATCTGCGGTAGCACCTCGTGAGTGACCCAGCGCTGGAACTCCTTGGCTTCCGGCTTGCGGCTTCTCATAATGAGCTTGTACAGGCCGGGTTCGCTGATGATAAGGGGTGCTCGTCCGGGCTGATTCCAAACCTCCGAATTACGGAGGTTTGTGATTTCGTCTTCATCAAGCGCATCACGAAGATGATTTGTGTCGATGTTGAGGATATCGCACACGTCCTTGGCTACGAACCACGGTTCGCCCTGATTGTCGGTGAGGGTGCGAAGCTGATTGCCTTTGAAATTGAACTGTTGAATGTCCTTCATGTCTTTTTCCTTTCGACGTTGGTGGCGTTCGCGCAGATCGGCTTCTCGCGGCGAGCTGTCGTTTCCGCCAGCCGGTCTTCGTTCTTGGCTGTGGTGAATCCTGAAAACCACGGTCAAGTGGCGTTGACGCGAACGCTGAGTGCTCCGCACGGGACTCGAACCCGTATCACCCCCGCCTTTAAAAGCTGTGGGGTTTTGTCGGTTTTTAAGACCGCCGCGTATACCATTCCGCCAGCAGAGCAAGTGCGTCCGAAACCGCAGTGGAAGTCAGTCCTCACCATCCTCTTCGTCTCGTTCGGATTGGGCCGCGAGGTAAATGACCGAGCCGAAGAGAATCACCGCCGACGTGATAGTCCAACCGAGCGATTGAGCGGTAGCCCACGAAAGAAGCAAAGTGCCGGTGATGCAGGCAAGGGCCGTTGCCAGTAGGGTGCCGGTATTCGACTTCATGGCTAGTCCTCCTCTTCGAGAGGTTCGGATGGCAGAATAACTTCACTGAGCGGAACCAGTGGGAAGGCGTCAGGGCCGAGCTTGGAGATGACGGTTTCCGGGTTTTTGGTGAATACGCCAAAAGCATCAGGCTCCCAGAAATGGAAGCAGTAATTTCCTTCATCGTTGAATACGGCCCATTCACCCTCAGCACCATCATCAGCCTTGAACAGCAGTCGATGATTCTGCGTGAGGTAGTATCCCCGCTTGTCCGGCAGTTCCGGCATAGCCTTGGAGGGGATGTTGAGTGCGTCTACGAGCGTCGAAACTGCTGAGTTGATTGATACGGCGTAGTCTTTCAACGTTTTCAAGGCTTCCTGCAAATCCTGTTCGGTCATGACTGGTTCTCCTTCTCGTATTTTTGGATGATGTCGTTGAGTCGTTTGATGCATGATCTGGTTGCCGCCTTGCCGCCGACCACTACGCCATTCTGGAAGTCGTCGTCACATTTCGTGTTGGCGAGGTGTGCGCAGAAGAAGCTCATGCCTTTCACGAGGGCTTTCAGGTCTTCCAGCAGGGCTTCTTCGGTCATCGTGTGGCTCCTACTCGTTCCTGCATCCAATGCGCGAGGGTTTCGAACTGGCTGGACGTGAGGTTGACGATCGTGGGCTTGCCTCCGGTGAGGATGTGCATGTTGAGATTGCCGTCCTTGCCAGCCCAGAAGTTAACCAGCGCATGCTCTTCGGACATGAAGTGGATGTCATCCGGGTCGAACAGCCTGTCCCGCTTGGGCGGGGCCGGAGGGTTAAGAATGTCCGTCATGCCGTCGCCTCCATGCTGTTCGCCTGAGCATCAAGACTTGCGGACTGGATGATGGTCTCGGTCTTGATGTTGAGGTAGCCAGCGATAAGCGCCAAGTCTTTGGTGGTGAACGGCTTCTCGAACCGAAACCGCTCGTAGACGTATTTCGGGTCACGTCCCAGTGCCTTGATTGCAAGGGTCTTGCCGTCAACGCCAGCACGCGCCGCTTCTGCCTTCACTGCTCGGATGATCCGAGTGGAAGTTTCATCGAGTGCCATATTTGTCATATTCACATAGTGCCACTTTTGGCACTCTCTGTCAACTCGAAACGGCACTAATTGCAAAAAGTGCCATATTTCGGTATTCTTGTGTGCATGAAAGAAATAGATGATTTCACCGACAGGGTGATGCGGACAATCGAAGAAAAACGGCTGGAACTCCGCATGCCGGTAGCCGAACTGATCGAAAGATCAGGCATCACACGGCGCACCTACTTCCGCAAGATGCGCGGAGATACCGCTTTCACCACAAGCGACATCGACGCGTTGGCGAAGGCTCTCGGCTGTGACGCACTACTGCTATTAAAGGAGGCCGCGCAGGAGCCGACCGACGAAGAGCGCATAATCCGCGCCGCATTGCGCAGATTGCAGGAAGACCCGCTCGCATTGGCCGCCTACATGAGCGACAGCAAACAGGCGGACATTGACGGAGAGGCAGGGCCGGACTACGACGAACCAGCCTGACCTCCCCATCGACCGGCACATGACGTACGGTGATATGCGCCGGGCCATCACCGATCTGCCGGTAACCGTAGCAAGCGCCATCCTCCCGGACGGCCTGTACGGCACCTACGACGCCAAACTGCAAGCCATCCTCATAGATCGACGGCTCACCTACATAGGCAAGCGCTGTACCCTCGTGCACGAGCTGGTGCATTGGTGGTACGGCGACTGCTCATGCGACATGAGAAGCCGTGCGAAGACCGAATGCCGCACCCGCCGCCAAACCGCCCTACTCTTGGTTGACCCAACCGAGTGCGCCACCCTGGAACGCATGTACGACGGCTACCTATGGCACATGGCATCAGGCTTGAACGTCACACGAGACGTGTTGCTTGACTATCGGAAGACATTGAACGCCGTAACATTAAGTCATTGATTGAGAAGAAAGGAAATTCCAATGACCAACAACAATCCACAACCGCAACAAGGGCGCCCACAACCGCAGAAGCCGATCTCGCCATACTATTCACAGGAACCTAAGCTCGGCTTCTGGAGCCATCCTGTCATACTCTCGCGAATCGGACTGATCATCATGTTGGTCGGATGCGTCCTCTTCGGAGCCGTGGTATGTGGAGGTATCTTCCACGGCAACGGCGACAGTGGTCGCAGTGAGTTCGCTCCCAGCACCACATCATCGAGCGCAAGGAAGGATGATAACGGTTCCGGTTCGAAGAGTAGTTCAAAACCGTCTAAAACCACGGAGTCCTTCGACATCGGCTCTCTTGACGGCAAGACCGTATATGAGGCGCATGATCTGATCGTTAAGTCCGGACTTACCTTCAAAGCCATCAGTGACGGCGACGTATCCAAGACGGACATCACCGAAGACTTTTACAATGGCGACGGTTCCAGGATTGACGGTTGGGATGATTGGAAGGTCGTCAGCGCCACACAGTCCGGCAATACGATTACCTGCATGGTTGATTCGCAGGAGAATCTCGATGCGGAGAAGAAGACTGCGGAGAATGAGAAGGCCGGAGATGCCGCCGCGCCTGCCGTCATGACGGCCTGCCAGAACGAGGGTGAGAATCGGTTTCCTTACGGCTATAAGGAGCATGACATTCTTGGTGTGATCCAAGACGTGATAAGGCAGGATGACGGCAGTTTCTACTACAAGGTCAAGGCTACCGTCACTAACGAATACAATGCGAGGCAGGAGGTGACCGTGGAATGCGTCACAACCGGCAATAACGACAGTCAGACAGTCACCAGTTGGAATGCCTACTGAGAGAAGGTATGAGAATGAGAAGAATCACACGGCTTGCCACAGCGGCCTGTGTCCTGCTGGTATCACTTGGGCTTGTGTCCTGCGGCCAGAATGCCGAGCAGAAGGCCGCAGAGAAGGCGGAGCAGGAAAAGGATAGGCGGACAGCCTTGGAAGATGCCGGCGCGTTGCCGCTTGAATCCGGCTTGTCTGGCAGTTGCACGGGTGATGACGAGCGGTTGCCGTCCGTCAGCCTGGGAACCACCGGCCAGTATCTCAACATCGGCATCGGCGGACTCGACAAGGTGCATGCAGATCAATCCTATGTCTACACGGTCACGGTCAAGAATCATGCCGCCGACACGTGGTATCAGGTCAATCTGGCCGACTACATTTCCACAGGCGAGACGAAGCGCAGTATCACGAATCTGAGCACCAATATCGAGAATGCGTACCCCGGTTGGAATGATTCAACGGATTCATCGAGATTCGAGACCAGCATTCCAGCCGCGATGATTCATCAAGGCAAGGATGCGCCTGAATGGAACGTCGCCTTGAACATCGATGGCGAGGAAGTCGCCATGTGTCCCGCCGATGGTGATGCGAAACTCGAGTGAGATTCTTCCTTTTGGCCCTGCTTCGGCGGGGCCTTTTCTTATGTGATTCACCTAGTAAAAAAATGTTAAGTATTGTATTACTTATATACGTATAACTTGAGTTACACCACAAACCTTGATTTTACGAGTTTACAGTACACGCGCTGTGTAACTTGACTTACTCCCTTGAGTGTAGTTAGAATACTTGCAGACAACAGAAAACCCCTGCCGCTCCGAAACAGCGACAGGGGCAACGGAAAACCGCGAGATTCTCCATGCACCAGCATACGGCAAGGTATGGAGGGAAAGACGATGGAACCGATGGGATACCGCAACACCAAGGCTGTATACGACCTCAACACGACAGGCCGACTTGCAAACAGACGCGGCGACAACCTAAGCATCTATCCAATGGCCGAACTTATCCTCATGTACATGGCAGACCAAACCTACGATTGGGACAGAGCAAACAACCAGCCGCCCGAAAAGCAACGTCAGCTCGGCGCCCCATGCCGCTATTACAAGCTCGGCTGGCGCGACATCGCCCAATCCTTCGGCATGGTTGCCCTCACACCAGAGCAGGCCATGAGCGGCCACGCCGACGAAATCAAGCGACGTCGAGAAAACAGCGTCAAGAAGACCATCAGTGACGCCTTCATCTTTCTTCAACAGCGTGGCGCGATCAAGAAGCTCGAACCTGCCTCACTGGGTCTGAACGCAGGTTTTCTCCTACTACTTGGCGACGAGGAAGAGAACAGGGCTGTGGAACGGTGGGCGCGGCAGTGTCTCGGCCTGCCGCTGATCTGGTGAATTCGTGCCCACATTTTGCCCACGTCTGCGAGGTAAAAGCCGTGATTTAGCGGTAATTAGAGTGAATTACCACGGTTAACGGATAGGCGGGAAACCATTGGAAAACCAAGGAAAACCGCCATCCACGACAACAACCGGATCAGGACGGCAGGTATTCTGCAAGTACATGCCACACTACGCCGAGATCGGCGGAACCATACGTAATCGGCACTAACAACATGACTACGTGCCCACATTCTGCCCACGTCAGGCGTCCAAGTCCCGCTTCTCCCCGATCGCGCGGATCAGAAGTCCATTCATCGCATCGCCTACGGCATCCAGATCATCGTCGAACAGATCTGCGTACACGTCGAGGGTCATAGCCGCCGACTTGTGTCCAAGCTGGCGTTGTACGGCCTTGACGTTGGCTCCGGCATGCACGAGCAATGAGGCGCACGTATGGCGGAGATCATGAATCGTCATCGACCTCGCGGCCTGCTCGCTGAGCGCGGAACGCTTCGCACGGTAGAACCAATTGCCCTTGCGGGTTCCATGCGGCCTCCGAAGGAATGAGCCGGTACGAGCATCAGGGAACAGCAGTTCGGACGGCTGGCGGCCCCTGCAAGCCTCTTCTAGGCATGGTCTGAGCAGTGCCGGGAATATGACGGTGCGGGTCTCGCCGGTTTTCGGAATATCCACCACGATACGGCTCCTGATCTCCGCGGCCGTGCGCACGATATGGATGCGCTGTCGTGTGAAATCCACGTCTCCGACCTGCAAGCCGACCAGCTCGCCCCACCTCAGCCCGCATAGGCCGAGGATGAGGATTATCGGCCTATGCCAGCCGGAAGCGTCGGCCAAGGCCAGTAATTGGCCGATCGTAAGATAGATGTGCTTTTTCCTCACCATGCGAGGCAAGGCGAGATCGTCGCATGGATTTTCATGAATGCACTTGTCGGCCTTCGCCTTTTTGAGCAAGGCGCGGAGCGTGAATGCCGTGCGACGTACCAGGCTTGCGCTTTTCGTCGTGGCCATTTCGCTTATCCATACCTGCACTTCGTCGTGAGTGATGGACTGCACCTCTCTCATGCCCCATTTTGGCTCAATATGGACTCGCCAGCTGCGTTCGATCAGATCGATGGTGGAGGCTTTCGATTCGGTCTTTTTTGCGGCTATCCATGCCGGCCAGAAGTCTTCGAGGCGACGTTTGCCTGCTTGTGGGTCGATGTAGGCTCCCGTGGTCTTGGCCGTGGTGACGTTTGCGGCACCCCAAGCGTCGGCATCCATCTTGCGGCGGAATCCGCGTTTGCCGGTGGCTGTGCCGTCCGGCTTGCGGTACCTGACTTCGTACCTTCTGCCGCCTTTGGTGTCGTAAGGGCGAATCGTGTAGGCCATGTGGTCTCCTTTGCTGACAAGACGATTATAAAAGAGGCGGCCTGACTGTGCAGACCGCCTCCGTCCTGAAAGTGTCAGCAAACAAGACGGTTCCAGTATACAGGTGCGACACGCCGACTTGCGATGATACCAAAGGTATCATATACTGTAATCACAAGG
>OWIH01000168.1_pt1 | contig 31414 bp, 32 predicted proteins | sample 1732891 | NCBI WGS metagenome assembly OWIH01 (sample SAMN05065765, study PRJEB22554) | human gut metagenome | biome: ENVO:2100002; feature: ENVO:00000062; material: ENVO:00002003 | host: Homo sapiens | place: USA
TTGACACAAAAAGGGAGGTCATTGCTTTTTTCTTTGAAAAAGTGGTGTAATCCCTAAAAATACAAGGTTTGTAACAAAAAATGAGGTAGTAAACTTGACACTACCATGAAAAAGCAGGAGGAAAAGACATGAAAAAGTTAAATAAGAAAGCAGCAGCAGGAATCGGGCTGGGAGCATTAGCGCTGGTGGGAGGAACATTTGCGTACTATTCACAGACAGCGTCCCTGGATAACCCGCTGAGCACGGGCAAATATACCACCCAGCTGGTGGAGGATTACACACCGCCAACGGAGGATTTAAAGCCGGGCGCCAAGTGGGATAAGAATGTAGGGGCGGAGAATACCGGAGATTATCCCGTCCTTGTCAGGATAAGCATGAAAGAAAACTGGTCCTACAAGAAAGCAGCGGATTCCTATAAAACCATTTTGAGTGATTCAGACCTGTTTAACAACGGAACCTATGCCGGCGGAATCTTTGATGCAGCCCAGGATAATGATACCGATGGCCTGACACCGGAATCGGACGGCACCGTGGTGCATAAGAACATCCTGACTGGTGATGGCTGGATTGATGGAGGGGACGGATACTGGTACTGGAACGGCGTTCTGGAGAAAAAGGGCTCAGATAAGTCCGGCACCACCCACCTGCTGGAAGGACTGACCATGGCTACAGATATTGACCTTGGCTGCTATGAGACAAAAGAGTACTATGCCGTTGCGGCAACACAGCCGGATCTGCATAATACCGATGCCTGGACACTGATTGACTGGACCAAGGTTAATGATGAGAATGATGACGGCCTTACAGATATACGCGACCTGGCAGCTGTCATAAATATTCCGGAGGGAGAGAGCCTGTTCCGCAAATCCGAATCCAATTTAGACAGCGATAGGAAGGGCTACGGAGACTCCAACTACACACTGACCGTTACCTCTGAGTTTGTCCAGGCCACAAAGGATGCAGTGACCGATTCCTGGCAAGATTTCGATATCACTAAGTTGACCAATGTCCAGGTTAATGCAGAGGATAACGTAAATCTTGAGAATAAAACGGTTGCACCATAATACAGAGGCCGATGAATGAACGTTCTGAAACAATTGTTTAATATCCTATCATGGCCCGTGTATCTGTGCATTGCGGGATACCTTCTGATTGCAGCGCCCATGCTGGCCGGTTACCGGCCGGTGGTGGTGCTCAGCGGAAGTATGGAGCCCACCTTTCCTGTCGGAAGCGTAATTTACTATAAAGCGGCCTCCTTTGAGCAGATTCAGGAGGGAGACCCCATCACCTTCCATGCAGGTGAGGATGGCTCGCTGGTCACCCACAGGGTAGTGGAAAAGCAGGAGCTGAGCAGTGATTTTATCACTAAAGGAGATGCCAATGAGACTGCGGATCCCAACCCGGTTTCATATGACCGCGTGGCAGGCAGGGCGTCTGATGTGAAGATTCCCTATGCCGGATACTTTGTCACCTATGGCAGGACACCCCAGGCAATTGGGAGCATGGGAGGAATCCTGGTGATTGGGATATTACTTGATTTTATCTGCCCGGGAAAGAAACGGGAGGAAAAGGCATAAACGCCTGTTGGAAGCAGAGCTGTAATCCGTTTGGACAGGAGATTGATGTTATGAAAAAAGGCAAAATCATGTTATTGGGCCTGGCAGTTCTGGCGGCTGCATCGGTGGGAACTACCTGGGCGGCGTGGTCCCAGGTAATACGGACCGGCAATGAATACAGGGTTCCCAGGTACAAAACCAGCCTTGAGGAGCATTTCCGCCAGCCGGATGACTGGCAGCCAGGTATAACCACACAAAAGCAGGTATGGGTATCCAACAGCCTGAAGGCAGAGGACGGCAGCCTGGAGAGCGGCGTGCCTGCCATTGCCAGGGTGGAAATCCACCAGAGCTGGATACGGCGGGAAAATGTTTACGTCCTGGATCAGGATGGCAATGAGACAGCGGTCCCTCCCCTTGAGGGGGAAGCGCTGCCCCCTGACTTTGTGACAGACCAGGGAGAGCGTCAGTATGCGGCAATCCCCGCATTTAATAAAGAATCCGTCATGGTGCTCCGGTCCGGAATGGCGCAGGATGCCGGCATGCGCCTGAATCTGCCCTATGCAGACAAGGTGGAGGAGGCCAGGGAAAAATGGCTCCTGGTGGATGAGGAGCCATCGGAGACAGGAAATTATATATTGTATTACATAGGGGTGATACAGCCGGGGGAAGACTCGCCGGTGTTTTTGGAAAGCGTGACCATGAACCCCCTTCTGGAGAACACTATAACGGGAAAAGACACCTATTATGAGAAGACAGAGGATGGTTACAAGCAGATTACCGTGACCCGCACCAATGCCAAATACGGGTATGACAGCAGCAGATATACCATGGATATAAAGGCCACCACGGTGCAGGCCACCAAGGCAGCGGTGGAGCATACGTTCACCGGCGGGTTTAACCAGGAAGTGATCCGATACCTGGCCGATCAGGTGGCGGATCCCGGCGTCTATGACGCCTCCGGCCTGGAAAAGAAGCTGACCCTGGTCTACAACTGGGGAAGCCAGAGGCTTGAGTATGTACCCTACCGCTCAGGGACCGGGGAGGAGGAAGGGAACTGGTTCATGAGTTTTACGGACATGGTGCCGGGAGGCATCTACAAAGACCGCCTGAAGGTGGAGAATACCACATCCAACCAGACCGCCAGAGTCTATATGCGGATCGATCCAAGAGTACAGGAGCAGATAAAAGACGAGCTCCTGGAAAAGATTACCATGAAGGTCACATTCCAGGGCAGTGTCCTATATGAAGGAAAGGTGACAGGCGCCAGATACGGGGAAGGTGAGAACCTCCAGGAGCTGATTCCCCTGTGTTATCTGAAAAGCGGGACATCTGAGGAAATCCAGGTAGAGCTGCAGCTGGATTCCTCCATTACCTGTGACCCGGTAACGGGAGCGTGCATCTATGCCGACCAGCTGGCCAAGATTGACTGGGAATTTATGATTCAGACATTCTCAGAAAATGGCGGCGGCGGCGGTGGCGGTGGAGGCGGTGGTGGCAGAGGCAGAGGCCGAAGAAGTGTAACCACCTTAACCACCATTGATGATGAAGCGGTTCCACAGGCTGTTATGATTCCTGATCCGGAGATACCGCTGGCTTCTCTTCCAAAAACAGGGGACACCACCCCGCTGCTTATGCTGGGAGCCATGACCGCGGTCAGTTTTCTCCTCCTGTCCGCACTGGGAATCTTATGGATTAGGATGCGCAGAAAAGAGGATAAGGCGTGAAGGACAAAAAGCAGGGGACGGGACACACGGTCCTGACCCTGTCCATACTGGTGGTACTGGGAATCTTTCTGGTGTCCGCCGGCCTGCTGTGCCGCTCCCTGTATGAATACAGAAAAGGGGAGAAGGAGTACGGGCTGCTCCAGCGGTATGCAGCCAAAGCACCTGGCCGGGAACCTGAATCCCGGTCCCCGTACAGCCTGTCTGCGGGGGAGCAGGAACCCATGCTGGCTGTTGATTTTGAGGCCCTTAAAAAGCTGAATCCCCATATCATTGCATGGATTCATATTCCGGGGACGCCGGTAAGCTACCCTGTGACCCAGGGGGAGGACAATTCCTATTACCTGAACAGGACATTTTCCAAGGCATATAACGGGGCCGGATGTATTTTCATGGATTACAGAAGCAGTCTGCCCTCAGAGGGCGGGAACACGGTCCTCTATGGGCATAACATGAAAAACGGCTCCATGTTCGGTTCCCTGAAGCGTTACTGGGACAATGAATATTATAGGGAACATTCCTCTTTTTACCTGTACACGGCAGAAGGGGAGATTTTCCTGTGCCATATTACAGACCGCCGCAGGATTTCTGCGCAGACCGACTTTTTCTCTGAAATGCAGGATAAAGAGGAGGAACCGGGGGAAGATGGCAAAACGGACCGAGATGCCAGGGTCACACTGGTGACCTGCGTGGCCGGGAAAAATGAGGAACGGCTGGCAATAGAGGCAGATGCTAAGAAGATTTTCGTATATTGGCAGCATAAACAGATTGCATCTGCCTTGAAAAACCTAATTTAACCTGATTTTGTTGTTTTTTCAAGGAACCTTAACCGATAAAGCCTCAGTAAATTTATATTTTTCCACCATATATGCTTGAACGGAGCTTAAGATTAGACGATAGGAGTCCGCCAGGTTCTTGGCAAACGCTTCGTGGTTTCCTTCACACAAACATTGATATGCATTCCTTGTGATTTCATTGAGCTGCTCAATCACACCGATTCCTTGCGGATAAAACGCGAGATAAAATCCCCATTCTGTAATTCGGCTGGTTTCAATCCAAATGACGTTCAATGGTTTTAATGACAGCCGTTCTAAAATCATCTGAAGCAAATCAGTAAGAAAGATTCCCGGTTTCCTGATATGGGCAGCCAATTGGTTTAAATCATCTGCACTAAATTGAGGTGCGGTATAGGCTGCGACCGGATACGACAAAAGCGCCATGAGCTGCAACGAATGAAGGTATGTAAGAGCCTCCTGCTTCGTTGTAAAATCCAACAGGGCCTGTTCCGTATTAAGCTGATCAGGAGTCAGAACCACCGTACCCTTGCCATTTAATGTCTTTGTATAGCCTCTGCGTTCCAACAGCCCCAATGCCTTTCTGACCGTATATGCCGACACACCATACTGCTTTGCCAGCTGCGCTTCATAGGGCAAATAGGAACCTGCTGCATAAATACCCGTTCCTATCTTCCGGGTCAGGTCACGGACAATACGGGTGTAATAATAATTTCTCCCCCTTAAGGGATTCCATTCAAATGTACTTGATACCTGTGCAGGAACCGTTGAGACATTGTCTGACATTTGATTGAAGATTTCTGAAATGATGTCATACATGTCCTTATAGAGTGCCTTTAAATGATGAAACTGCTCAACCGGATTCCGATTTTGTAATATTGCAATGATATATTTTGGTTCAAAGGTTGGCCTTAAGCGGATGGAGCCCCGGGAATAGATGCTTTTTTCCAAAAAGTAGGCAAAATTCCCCTGAAGCTCAAACGCCGTGTGCAGGTCACATAACAGAGGATTTTGGCTGGCGCCAAGAATATCTCGTGTCAATGCAATTAAAGCTTTCCAGCTCTCAGCGTTATCCCCGGACCGCGCCGCTTTTTGAGCCTGCCGATAATGGGGCATAATCTCAATGGAGCAATCCCGTGCAGCGAATACAAGCAGGTAAGGCAATAATAATTCATATGTCTCATATACCTGCAGAATATAGTCCCGCTGCTCTAAAATCGTGGATATTCCCGGGATTTGCAAGTCCTGCGATAGAACTACAGGTGCACGCCTTATCTGGATATCAATCAATCCTTCCGCCTTTAAGGCATCAAGGGCCCGCGTGATGGTAGCAATTCCAACATTATATTCTTCGCATAGATTTCTGGAAGATGGCAGCTTACTGCCGGGCCGGAATTGTCCTGAGACAATTCGTCTTTTTAAATCTTCATATACATAAGAAAATCGGGTTTCCTGACGTTTCATAAAATAGCTGCCTTTCTAAAAAATACAAATATGCCCTCAATAGACAAGGAGCGTTCTATCCATTATACTATAAAATTATGAACATAGGCAATGTCTATCATTCATCAGATGCCACTTAAAGAAATTACAGGATTTTCATCTTGAGTATTATAGACTGAAATGATAAAATAATAAGGCAAAAATAAATGTTAGTTAAGACCACATTGGAAGCGCGGTCCAAAGGGCCGTAAAAATCTATAACAACCTATTTGTATAGGTGAGCAGATTGGTTGAAGCTAACTGGTTTTATAAAAGAATTCATTGGAGTGATTATATGTCAAACGTCAGGCCCCAATTGAAGGTTTTAATCGTGGACGATTCTGAGTTAAATCGAGAGATGCTGGGCTCTATGCTGGGAGATGAATATGAAATAGTGGAAGCAGAAAACGGGGCGCAAGCGGTTGATATATTGCGTGAAAATGCATCCAACCTGTCCCTCGTCCTGCTGGATATTCAAATGCCGCAGATGGACGGCTTTGAGGTATTGATACATATGAACCGTTTTCATTGTATTGATATGATTCCTGTTATTATGATTTCCAGCGAAATTTCGCCCCAATTTATAGAGCGTGCATATGAGCTTGGAGCAACAGACTATATTGCTCGTCCTTATAACACGGCGATTGTACGCCGCCGTGTAGCCAATGTTATTTTATCCTTTGCGAAACAACGCCAGATGATGGAAATTATTACCCATCAAATCAGTAAAAAGGAAAAGGATAACCGGCTCATGCTTTCCATCCTGTCCCATATTGTAGAATTCCGGAATGGTGAAAGCGGACTTCATGTCCTGCATATCAATCTTATTACGGACCTTCTGCTGAGGCAGCTCATGTTAAAAACAGACCGCAATAAAATGACAAATGAAGATATATCCCTGATAAGTATGGCCTCGGCACTGCACGATATCGGTAAGATATCGGTCCCGGAAGAGATTTTGAATAAGCCCGGCCGCCTTACGGCAGAGGAATTTCGCATCATGCAGGGCCATTCTATGGCAGGCGCGAATCTACTCATGGACTTGCCGATTGACCGGAATGAGCCTTTGCTGAAAACGGCATATGAAATCTGCCGATGGCATCATGAACGGTATGACGGCAGAGGCTATCCGGACGGCTTAAAGGGGGATGCCATTCCGCTCTCAGCACAGGTGGTTGCCCTGGCAGATGTTTATGATGCATTAACCAGTGAACGGTGCTATAAGCCGGCATATTCCCACGATGCAGCAATGAAAATGATTCTTGACGGACAGTGCGGAGCCTTTCAGCCATTGCTTTTGGAATGCCTGCGTGACATTGGAGATACGCTTGAACAGGAACTGACGGTCCAAAATATGCTGGAAGCAGAAAACACGCCCAAAGAAACCAGTCATATTACAGAACAGCTGCAGCACTATGGTCTGGGGGATTCGGAACGGCTGCTGCGACAGCGTTCATATGAACAGCAGCATTTTCGTTTCCTGCTGGATAAAACCGAGGAGATTTTTTTCAATTATGCGGTTGAACCATCTATTTTATGTTTCAATCAATATGGAGCAGAACATCTAAGCATAGGGAATGATTTATTCCAACCGCTGGAGAACGGGAATCTGTTAAGATGCATTGATAAAGATGTCCTGAATCGTATCGTGGAGAAGGTTCAGGAAGCAACTCCGGCGCAGCCGGATTTTCAAATGGATGTGCCGCTTACAATTAAACAGGAGAATCAATGGTTTCACGGCATCTTTCATGTTATCTGGACAAATGAAAATGTGAAACACTATGCGGGTGTCATGGGAAAACTTCGGAAGATTGATCAGAACCATATGCCAGATACAGAGCGAACATAGATGAGGCAGGTAACCAACAAATCTTGGAATTTAACAGTCATGGAATATGGGGCCAAGGAAACCAGCTTGAAAATGGGATTGCAGCTAACGGTATGTCTGGCAAAGAGAACCTGACCAAAATTGAGTTTATAAACCAGAATGTCTATCATGTACGGTCAACCTATGTGGAGGTTGACGGTTATCCGTATTTACTGGAACTGGTTGACCAGATTACAGAGGAAACCCTGCTGGGCGGGCATGGAAGGGATGAAGTGATAAAATATATCACTGTTCATGACTTCAGGCTTTATGTAGATATCCTGACAGGAATCTATAACCGCCGTTATTATGAGGAGCAGTTGCGTGATATGAGCCATGTCAGTGCAGCAGCCATGATAGATATGGACCATTTTAACGCCATTAATGACACATATGGTCATCCGGTTGGCGACCTGGCACTAAAGCAGGCAGCCAAAGCGATAAAAAATTGTGTAAAAAGAACAGATTCCGTGGTGCGGTTTGGTGGGGATGAAATTTTCGTTGTGTTTGGGGATATACCGTTTCATATGCTTCAAGAAAAACTGGAAGAAATCAGATCCTGCGTTGATAAAGCTGTTATTCCGGATTATCCGCAGCTTAAGTTATCCATCAGTATCGGCGGTGTTTACGGACCAGGCCAGGTTTCGGATTTAATGGAGGCAGCAGACAGGCTGTTATTTCAGGTAAAAAGAGAAAAAGCCGGATTGAAGATAAAGGAGAAGATGAATGAACGGTTGTAAACGGGTTCTGTCTATTATTTTAATCAGCGTTATTCTGACAGGCTGCAGCCAACGGTCCAGTGAAATCATGCTGATTGAAAGTGAACCGTCTATGAAACAAGAGCATATGTTTCTGTCTGTTTACGGATATAAGGCAGACGTACGCAATCTGATAGCGATTGAAAAAATATTGAACCAATTTATGGAGCAAAACCCTGATATCATTGTAACATACGAAGGTGTAAAGGGGATTGATTACTGGAAAGCCTTAGAAAGACGGGCAGAGGCCAATGTGCTGGATGATGTATTTATGGTTGATCATGACCGGGTTATGGATATGGCGGATAAGGGCAGGTTAGCAGACCTGTCCAGCCTTTCTACCATTGAGAATTATCAGGATAGGATGAAAGAGCAGTTCATCAGAGAGGACGGTTCCGTTTACTTCCTGCCTATATGTATATCACTCTACGGACTGTACATCAACTACAGCCTGCTGGAAGCACATGGACAGAAGGTTCCGGAAAACTGGTCGGATTTTATGGAAGTCTGCAACTATTTTGCGGCAAAAGGCATTACGCCTGTCATAGCAAATAACTATGCCTCGCTCAGAAAGCTTATCGCTGCGAAATCACTGTATTCGGTGTATCAGCAGGATACCGCTGCGGCAATCAAAGAATTTAACCGCGAACCGGCCAAGCTGGCAAATACATTGCGGCCGGGAATAGAAATGGTTGAAGAAATGATTGACCGTAAATGGATTGACTGCGCAGAAGTCTTGGAAACGGAACAAACATCCGATGACCTTCAGCTATTTGTGGATGGCAACCGGCCGTTTATGGTAACCGGAGGCTGGGCTGCGGCCAGGGTACAAGATATGGAGCCTGACTTTTCATATGGCGTACACCCGTTTCCTATTCTCGATAAGGGCAGTGTGCTGGTGGTAGAAGGGAACACCTGCATCAGTGTTAACGCCGGCAGCGAACACCTGGAAGAAGTCATGCGGCTCATCGAGTGTATCACGCAGCCGGATTCCATATGGGAATACTGCGACAGCCAAAGTTCCTATACACCATTGCAGGATGATAGAATGCCTGCTGATAGGACAATCCTTCCGGCCGCTGAATGTTTTGAATGCGGGCGGATTGTGATAGGCTCAGATTTTAGGCTGGACCTGCCACTGGATGCCTCTCTCTCTGAAATAACGCGGCAGATGCTGAAGGGGATGCCCGCGGATAAGGCCGTTGCCCGGCTGAATCAGCTTCTGACACAGTAGCGTCCGGAGGAAATGATAATGAACATAAAACGATTTTGGATAAATGGTCTGGTTGTAATGATTCTCGGCAGTATTCTCGTAGGCTGTTATTACTATATAAAAAGCGTTCAGACTTCCCTGTGGACGCAGAATGCGGAACAAGCCCTGGAGATTACAAGTCAGGGCGGCCGCGCATTTGAGACTTATATTGAAATTGAACAGGAACGGGTACACGGTCTGGCTAATAAGATATCAGAATTAGAATCTCATGAGGAAAGCAAAATATTAAATAATTTGAACCTGCTCGGCGGTGAGACGTCCAATTATACGGTTGTTGATTTGGACCACGGGTTTATGTACTCAAACCGTTTAGAAGACCGGCGCATTCTTAGTGCGGAGGAACTGGCATTTTATCATACCTTTTCCGGTAAGGGTATCAGGGAAAACTATTTAAATCTCTACGATGGGCAGAATACCCTGGGAGTCTATGAATGTTTTCTGTTTGCCGACGGCGCGCATGGAGTCATGCAAAAAGGGGAGAAGGTTTCGGAGCTGTCCAAAAAGTTTTCTATTTCCTTTTATGATGACAATGGTTTTTCTTATATTACCAATCAGAAGGGGGAAGTCCTGATTCGTCCTTACCAAAAAAACAGCAACCGGACGTTTTTAAATATTTTTGACATGATTGCAGAAGAAAATAATGAGGAGGACATTCAAGCCTTCAAGGAAAGTTTATCCAAGGGACATTCCGGGGTCATCCAATTCTCCTTTAACGGAGCAAAGAACATCGTTACCTTTTCACCAATAGAAGTCGTGGATGGCTGGTATATCATCTCCGTAATCCCAAGCAGCGTTATTATGGAATATACCAATCATATTCTGCAGTCGTCCCAGATATTTATTTTTGTTGTCTTTATTGTGTTTATCATTGGTCTCATATTCCAGCTTTTTGAACGGCACAGCCGCAAGCGTATTGAACGGAAGGAGCAGGATATACAATACCGGGAACTGATGTTCAGCATTCTTTCAGAACATATAGATGATGTGTTTTTAATGTTGAACAGCGGGTCCTACGCGGTAGAATATGTGACGCCCAATGTAAAGCGTGTGCTTGGCATCTCCCCGGATGATGTAGAAGCAGACATTAAATCCTTAGGAAAAGCCACATACATAGATGGAAAGACCGTCTCTTATGCGGAGTTGGGTTTGATGGAATCAGGCCAGTCGATTCTGCTGGAAAGTGAGCGTATGCATCGAAAGACCGGGGAAAAAAGGTGGTTTTATGAAACCGTATACCGGGTAGGTTATGGCCAATCGGACAAGTTTATTGTGGTGTTGTCTGACAGGACAAAAGACCGGCAGAGTAAGTTTGCTTTGGAAACGGCATTGAATGCGGCAAATGCCGCCAATAAGGCAAAGAGTACCTTTTTGAATAATATCAGCCATGATATCCGGACCCCTATGAATGCAATCGTAGGTCTTACCGTGCTGTTAAACCATGATGCCGGCGATTCGGAACGGGTAAAGGAATATGCCCGAAAGATTACAGCTTCCAGTCAGTATCTCCTGGGTTTAATCAATGATGTATTGGATATGAGCAAGATTGAGAGCGGAAAAACAACACTTAACATCACGGAAATCAACCTGGCAGAGCTTATAGAGGAGCTGGGGACCATGATCCGGCCGCAGGCCAAAGCAAAGCAGCAGGAATTTGAACTCTTTCTGGCGGATGTGACATCGGAACATCTAATCGGTGACAGGATGAGAATCAACCAGGTGTTGATAAACATCTTATCAAATGCAGTAAAATATACACCGGCCGGCGGCCGAATCCGAATGACTGTAACCCAGCTTCCGCAAAAAACAAAAGATTTTGCCCGGCTGCGGTTTGAGGTCCAGGATAACGGTATTGGGATGTCGGAAGAGTTTTTAACAATTATTTTTGAACCCTTTGCCCGTGAAATCAATAGTGTGACAAATCAAATCCAGGGAACCGGCCTTGGAATGCCCATTGTAAAAAATTTGGTAGAGCTGATGGGCGGAAGGATTGATGTGAAAAGTAAGCAGGGCGAGGGAAGTATCTTTACCGTTGAACTGGAACTTCGCATCCAGGACCAGAACGTGGATGAGGGATTTTGGGAAAAACACGGAATCACCCGCATACTGGTTGTAGATGATGATGAGACCATCTGTATCAATGTAATCCGTGTCATGGAAGGCACCGGGGTGTCCGTCCAATACGCCCTGGGCGGCGACCGGGCTATCCGTCAAATCAAACAGTCGCATCAGGAGGGGACCCCATTTGACCTTGTACTTCTGGATTGGAAAATGCCTGATATGGACGGCATCCAAACGGCCAGGAATATTCGGGCGATGCTGCCGGAACATATACCGATTATCCTTCTTACCGCATACGAATGGGAGGAGATTGAGGAAGAGGCTCTTGCGGCCGGCTTTGATGGTTTCCTTGCAAAACCGTTTTTCCTGACAAGCTTTAAACAGGCGATTGTAACGGTTCAGGCAAAGGAGCAAAAAATGCCTGGTGCAGAAGGTTCGGATTGCAGGCTGTCAGGTGTAAAAATTCTTGCAGCGGAAGACAATGAGTTAAATGCCGAGATATTACGAGAGCTGCTTCATATGAACGGCGTGATATGTGATATCGTTAGTAACGGTCAGGAACTCTTAGACGCATTTGAGAAATCCGGCTCCGGCCAGTATGACTTGATTTTAACGGATATACAGATGCCTGTCATGAATGGATATGATGCGGTCAGGGCAATTCGGGCCGGCCGTCATCCCCATGGGAAGATAATTCCAATCATTGCCATGACGGCAAATGCGTTTGCAGAAGATGTGAAGGAATCGGCCGATGCCGGGATGGACGCCCATGTACCTAAGCCGATTGACATGAAACATCTGGAAGCAGTGATAGCGGAACTGATAAAAAAGAAACAAGGATAAAATGTGGAGGTATTTATGAATCTGAAGGAATGTTACAGAAAGCTGGGCGGAGATTATGACGAAGTACTGACACGGCTTTACAGTGAGGATATGATAAGAAGATTTCTCATTAAGTTTTTAAACGATGGAACTTACAAGCTTTTATTAGAGAAGCTTGAAGCACAGGATTATCAGGAAGCATTTCGCGCGGCCCATACGTTAAAAGGGGTTTGCGATAATCTTGGATTGTCAAATCTGCGCAAGTCCAGCAGCATGCTGACAGAGGCACTGCGGACAGGGAATCCTTCTGAAGATTTGGTTGTCTTGAAGAATCAAGTCTGCATTGATTATGAACAGGCCGTTTCTGCAATTCAGGCATTAGGATAATGTACCTGTATCTTAGGAAAGGATTAATAAAATCTCTATTATTTAATAATACATTCGTTCTGCATACCTAATATAATATGTATAAAGGAATGAAAAGGAGCGCGGTGCTTTGAATGAAAAAATACTGGTTGTAGATGATGAGAAAGAAATAGCGGATCTGATCGAAGTATATTTACAAAATGAAAACATGGATGTATATAAATTCTACTCTGGTGAGGAAGCTCTTTCCTGTATCAAGAGTACGGATTTTGATTTGGCCATATTGGATATTATGCTTCCGGATATCAGCGGCCTTTCCATCTGCCAGATGATACGGAGTAAGGAATATACATATCCGGTAATCATGCTGACGGCAAAGGATGGAGAGACAGATAAAATCACCGGACTTACACTGGGGGCAGATGATTATATCACAAAACCGTTCCTTCCGCTGGAACTGATAGCGAGAATAAAAGCCCAGCTTAGGCGGTATAAGAAATATAATGTAAATTCCGCTGCTCCGGCAGCAGAGAAGGTTCTTAGACATGCCGGACTGGTTATGAAGCTTAAAACGTATGAGTGCTGGCTTGATGAAAAAAGTCTGGCGCTTACTCCTACGGAATTTACGATACTAAAGGTTCTTTTAGAGCATAAGGGCAGTGTAGTCCGCTCTGAGGAATTATTTCATGAAATATGGCAGGAAGAGTATTACAGCAAGAGCAATAATACAATTACAGTACACATTCGTCATCTTCGTGAGAAAATGAGGGATACTGGTGAAAGCCCCAGATATATAAAAACAGTGTGGGGGATTGGATATAAAATTGGAGAGATATAAGAAAATGAAATCGGATTATACAAAGCTTAGCCGTATCACGTTTATTAGAGGGCTTGGAATTACACTGGGTGCGGTCGTATCCGTCTTTTTACTGCGGGCGCTGACCAGGGGACATTTGGCAGATACGATTGTCAGATGGATTGCGCAGGGGTTTTCCATGAGTGAAACCCAGGCTGATATAGTATATTTCAAAGTCGTAACGGCTAATATGCAGTTTATACTTGGTATTGTAATCATTCTATTTGTGTTTTTACTGTTCCACATGCTGCTGCATTCCTATAAAAGGTACTTTGATGAAGTTTTGTTAGGAATCGATAAGCTCATGGAAGATGGGGGCCGCATATCCCTGTCACCGGAATTGGAAACGGTTGAATGTAAATTGAATTATGCCAAACAGACACTGAAAGCACGGGCCGATGAGGCAAAAAAAATGGAGCAGCAAAAGAATGACCTTGTGGTATATCTGGCCCATGATATTAAGACACCGCTGACTTCCGTAATTGGATATCTCAGTCTTTTGGATGAAAATCCTGATATGTCAGATGATAAGAAAGCAAAATGTGTTCACACTGCATGGGAAAAAGCGAACCGCCTTAGGATACTGGTGAACGAATTTTTTGAAATTACCCGCAGCTATTCAGAATCCACAACGCTCCATAAGACAAAAATTGATCTTTATTATATGCTCATACAAATTTCGGAAGAATTGTATCCGCAGCTGAGTACCTGCAAAAAACACATAGAAAACAATGTGGATGAGAACATATCTGTGTATGGAGATTCTGAAAAGCTGGCCAGAGTATTTAATAATATTCTGAAAAATGCCATATCCTACAGTGAGGACAACAGCGCGATATCGGTATCTGCAAAAGAATTCCCTGAAAAGACGGTAATCCGATTTGAAAACAAGGGAAATATTCCAAATGATAAGCTTAACCTGGTGTTTGACAAATTTTATCGTCTGAACAGCGCAAGACAGAGTGACACCGGAGGCTCTGGCCTTGGACTTGCCATTGCAAAGGACATTATTACCTTGCATGGCGGCCGGATACAGGCTGAAAGCAACAACGGATATACTGCCTTTATCATTGAAATCCCGTCAGCCGTATGTAAAGACCTCAGCATGGCGAGTTAAAGATGAAAAAAATCGTATACTATAACTAAAAAAGTGCCTGTTCATCCATGGTATTGCAAATGTACCTGCGGGAGCAGGCAGCTTTTATAAGGAGAGTTATTATTATGCACAGACTAGTTTCAATGAGTATCGAAGTGGCAGCCGCATCCGTTGTACTGATCCCAATTCTGCTTCTGTACCAAAAATTGATATTCCACAACGTAATAAAGACATTTGTGTATATCATCGTCACACTCTATTTGACCGCCATGTGTTCGTTGGTCGGCTTTCCATATATAACGGGGCTGCATGTTGTGTTTTCTTATAATTTTATTCCCCTGGCTGGCATGATGTCTGGCCTTTCGGCCAGTTTCCTGAACATTTTGCTTTTTATCCCATTGGGAATACTGGTTCCATGCATATGGAGTAAATATAGAATGATGAAGAAGATGGTACTTTTAGGTTTTCTTACTTCGCTGAGTATTGAAGTCTTACAGATATTCACCTTTCGGGCAACCGATGTAGATGATTTAATAACGAACGTAACAGGTACCATCATCGGCTATTTCATCAGCAGAGTGATTATTAAGAAATCTCCTCAATTAGATAAGCTTGGAAGCCGGGAAGGTGAGCTATATCTTCTATATGGAACGGTTGCTGCAGTGATGTTTTTTGTTCAGCCACTGATTTACCCGTTCCTGTGGCGTTTGATACAAGGGGCCTGACGTTAGGCCCTGCAATCACATTTGTAATGTCGATGCCTTAGGGTTTCCTTAGGAATTCATTTACCAATTCTTAGAAAAACGCTTATATGAAATTAAAACACTGCCTGTTCTTTCATGGTATTCTGAATATGCCTAAAAGAACAGGCAATTTTTATGAAGGGAGAATTCAAAGATGGATCCATATGACTAATCATTGTGCTGTGTACAAAAATACAGATTGCACGTTAAAACAGGAGGTGAAAATTGAAAATGAAGATGATACGGCAGGTCCTCACAGTCCTGGGTCTGACAGGAATGCTTTTTAGTATGACGGCCTGTGGAAAACAAACCAAAACCGAAGCGCCCGAAGCATCCTACATCGCGAGCTTTTTTGATATACCGGATACGGTGGCGTATATCTCAAGGCTCCTGATAAAGGATAATACAGCTTATATGTGCTGCTTTGAAGAAAGTGGTATCTCCTATCTGGCGTCCATGACCGTTGGTGATGGTGAATTTCAAAAACTGCCATTAGAAGTGGAGGCATCCACTTCCCTGTTAGATTTTGCATTTGATTCCAAGGGCAGCACATGGGCGGTTTGCATGGATGATACCGACCGTTATAGTCTTAAGAAATTTGACCGGGACGGGCAGGTAATCCAAAACATTGATTTGAACGAGGTATTGGAAACCACAAACGCTGCCGGGGCCGGCAGGGATTTGTTCCTGAGCATCGATGCGGAGGGATATATCTGTGTTGCGGAAAAAAGAGGAAATACATCCGCATATATATTTGATGATAAAGGGCAGTTTTTATTCCCCCTTACGTATGAGGGAAATCTTCTGAACACAATAACAACGGCTGAAGGGCAGATTGGAGTCTGCGCATCATCAGCGAACCGGATGGATTATGATCTGCTCACGGTGGATATGAAAAGTCGGGACTGGAATAAGGATAGGATTTACCTGAAAGCAACCGCAGGTCTGTATGGAGGGAGCAGCAATAGCTTCTACCGGTTTGATTCCTCCAGCCTGTATAGCTACGCTGCAGGCTCACAGGAAGGCAGGCATGTTTTCAACTGGTCGGACGTGGGACTTAGCGCATCGGATGTTCACTTGGGTGAACTTTCAGATGGAAGATTGATTGTGGCAGCTGCTTCGCCCAATCAGACTACGGCATTTACGTATGAGATGGCAGTACTTTCTCAGGGAGTGGATGAGCGAACCGTCCTGAGTATGGTGAGTTTGACCGCAGGACCAGGGGTCGTTCAGGCAGTTTCTGACTTTAACAAAACAAACAGCCAATACAGGATTGAACGGACGGAGTATTTTCCATTTGAGCAAAACGTGTCCGATGAGGAATGGGACAGTGCGGTTGTCAATCTGAATACACGGATTATTTCTGGTGATATTCCGGATATTCTGGATATGAGTAATCTTTCGGTCCAGATTTACCATAGTAAAGGGCTGTTGGAAGACCTTTATCCGTATATAGAGAAGGACCCAATGCTCCATATGGAGGACTATTTTGAAAATGTTTTTAAGGCCATAAGCCTTGATGGGAAATTACCTTATATTACAGACGGGGTAGCAGTATCAACCATGCTGGCTGATGCAGACATCATGAAGGGAAGAACCGGGTGGACACTGCAGGATTTGGAGAATGTCCTGAACGCTTCCGGATCTAATTCCATAAGCAATATGTCGGGGGCATCTTTTCTTAAAGTCATGCTTCAGACGGATAACAGCTTTGTTGACTGGGCCTCGGGCAAGTGTTCCTTTGATTCACCTGAATTCATAAAATTACTGGAATTTGCCGGACGGATACAGGATAACAGTAAAAACGGCTTTGGAGGAGAAAATCTAAGCGGTACTTATGTAGCAGCATATGAAACCATCCTCAGTATTTACCAGATTACCCAGTATAGGGACTATTATCACGGGAACCTGGAACTGCTGGGCCTTCCAAGCAGCAGCGGTGAGTATCATGCCCTCAAACCCGAAGTAAAAATCGGAATATCTTCGGCCAGCGGGCAGAAAGACGGCGCCTGGGAGTTTGTCAGGACATTATTGACAGAAGAGCATCAGAAGTCCTGCAGCATGCTGCCGGTCCATCAAGGCGCCTTTGATACAGTCATGCAGGCAGCGATTGACGGAAAATCAATCTGGACATGGCTTTATGAAAATGGAAAGGCAACAACGGAGGATGCTCAAGTGACAAGGCAGCTTCTAAGCAATGCCGCCTATGTGGTAAATGACAATCAGACGCTGGAACAAATCATACTGGAAGAAGCCCGTGAGTACTTTTCTGGGGCAAGGAATGCAAAGGAAGCGGCTGAACGAATCCAGAGCCGTGCCAGCCTTTATATCAATGAGCAAATGTAACATGAAATAGGGATAGAGAGGAGTTAGAACGATGAAGAAATATGTTGTAAAAAGAAAAACGGCCGGGCTGTGTGCAGTAATCTGTGCCGGTATGCTTTTATCTGCCGGGTGTGCTGGCTCAGATGCCAATACGCAGGCAAAAACCGGGACAACAGAAGTGTCCAGCAACCTGGAGAATGAATCTGTCACGTATCTCAGTATAGAGGCCGATCAGGAGGAAGTTACGAAGGAAACGGAGATGGTGAGTCCAGATGCTGCCGCCGAAGGAACTGATGCGGACCAAGGAGAAAAAGAGGCGGAAACGCTGGACACATTCACAGACGCGAGTGACATGATAGAATCTGCCGATGTAAGCGGGACAGCCGGTGGGTGCTCGGATGCAGGCTTTATGATGAATACCTCCCCCTTCGCAGACGGCAGTTCATCTTCCGGGGATGGAGGCAGTATAAAGATTGTTTATGCAGACGGGGCCGTATTTCAAAAGGGGCTTGTGAAATCAGACGGAAGCAGTTATTCTCTGAAAGACAGTGAAAAGAGTGGGCTGAAGGATAAAGACTTTGTATTATGTTTCGGAAACCAGCAGGAAGACGGTACTTTTTTGGCAGACAGAATCATTGTGATTGAATTCAACTAACCTGTAGGAGACGATACAGCTATGCGCTTACATATTGTAGAAAAAATGAATATGGTTTTAAAACAGCAAAAAAGCATGCTTGCTTCTGGAGAGAAATACAGGCCTCTCATAGAAAATCGTGTGCAGCGCATAGCTGTACATTCTATTGTTGCGTTTTTTACACTGATATTTGTATGCACAATCATATCCCGTGTTTCCCATTCCTTTACAACTGCCAGCATCCATGTAGCGACCCTGACAAGCGGGGCCTTAACGGACCGGGCTGAAGCAGAAGGAACGATTCAAGCAGCATCTGACAGGGGCATTACGCTGCCGGAGGGGCTTAAGGTCGTGGCGGTTAAGACAGGAAAAGGCAGTCAGGTAAACGCGGGTGATGCACTGCTTGAATTTGACGTTTCTTCCATTGAAGAACAGGCTAAGAAACTGGAAGATGAAATCCGTATCCTGCAATTGAAAATAGAGCTTTCCGGAAGTGAGGGCGGCAATGATGTAATCACGGCACAACGTAATCTTGAGGATGCCAGGCAGGCGTATCATCGCTTATCTGAAAAATATGCCCGGCAAAACACAAGATTACAGGAAGATTATTCAAAGCTGGAAGAGAAGCTCGCGGCTGCCGAGACCAGAGATGAAAAGGCTGTCGCTGCAACCAGGCAGGACCTTATTGATAAAGCAGAGGCGGTGGTTAAGGAAGCAAAAGAAAATCTGGAGGATATCAAAGATGCGGCAGAGGAGGCTATCTATGATGCCAGAAGAGAGCGTGATGATGCCTCAGACCATCTGGATGCCTCAAGGGAGGCGTATCAGGAGTTGTTGGAGGCTTATAATCAGGCGGAACGTAATCTTAACGATGCGAATCAGGCGGTGAACGATATCAAGGAGGCGATTGCAAAGCAGGAGCCTGGAGACACCTCTGATTATACCGAGGAGCTAAATGCAGCAAAAGAGGAACTTTCCAATGCAAAGGAGGAATTGAAACAGGCCAAAAAGGAATTGTCAGGAGCAGACTATAAAACTTCGTCCTATGACAGTGCTGCAGATAATCTGGATGCCATTGAGGAGCGCTGGGATAACAGGATAGAAAGGGCCAGAGATACCCTCAGGGATGCAAGAGCAGCGCTGACAAAGGCAAAGAAGCGTACCGACTTTTCTGACGAAGCCGCGGTCATAGAAGCCCAGGCAGCGGTTGAGGCTGTAAAGGATACCTTGACAGAGGTCAGGCGTGAATCAGAAGACAATTGGTATCAGAGAGAAGAGGAACTTTATGAGGCACAAAGGGCGATTGAAGCAGCGCAGATAGCATTGGAAAATGCACAGAAGCAGACGGATGCGTCACAGAAAGAAGATGAAATCACAAGGATTACCTGCGGGTCTGAATTGGCTGAGAAAGAAAAAGCATGGCAATTGCTGCGGGAAATGTTGGCCCATGATGGGCAATTGCTGGCTCCGGCGTCCGGAACCGTATTAAGTACTGTGAAAAGAGGCGCTAAAACAGAAGCAGATGAGGAGGTAGTCACGCTTTCCTGTGATGACAGAGGATTTGTTTTTGAAGGAGTCCTGGATAAGGAATCTGCACAGCACTTTATAGCCGGAGACAAGGGAGAACTTACGTTTCAAGCGGATGGAAGTACGCAGAAGATAGAGGTGGCGATTAATTCTGTCAGTACATCGGATGAGGAGGATAAGGTTTTTGTATCTGCAGTTTTACCCGAAGGAAGTTATTCAGTTGGTCTGCCCGCACAGCTGTCATTGAGCAGGAAAAGCGAGACGTATCAAAGCTGTCTGCCTATTACAGCACTTAGAACAGATTCCAGAGGTGATCACGTGTTGGTGATTCGCAGACAGAATTCTGTGATGGGAACAGAGTGGGTCACTGCAAGGATTGATATCAATGTAAAGGACAGAGACAGTAAAATGATGAGCGTTGAGAGCGCGCTTACTTACTCCGACCAGGTGATAACAAGTTCAAATAAGGCGATAGCGGAAGGAGACAGGGTTCGTATTGAAAACTGACAATTATGTTCATTATATGGTGCCGGTGATATGGGCATTGCTGGCAGTTTTCTTTTGGTGCATGGCCTGCTCGTTCTACAGTTCGGCTATAAGCCTATGCTCAAGCGTGGGAATCAAGTGGGAAAACGGCGGCATCAGCCCCATCGCCCTCGTCAGGCAGCAGTCCTATGCAAAACAGGATGGCGCACCGGAACAGCCGGAGGCCACATTATGGAAAATCCATCCGGACCAGGAAGCGAGGGCCGCGGATAAGAAAAGCATGATTGCAGATGCAGTTCTTGTTTTTGGGGACTGCAGGGATATTACAACAGCAATCATGATTTATGGCTCCTTTCCGGCCCAATCTGACCAGTCCGGATGTGCGGTCAGTTCGGGTTTGGCATTCTCGCTATGGGGAAGCACCGAAGTTTTGGGGCTGCCGATAAAAATAGAAGGAAACGTGTTTTACGTCCGCGGCGTATTTAAGGAGGAGGAACCGCGGTTATTCCGCCAGGTGCAAGCTGAATCGAAAGAACCATTATCCAATATGCAGCTTAATTTTTCCGGGACAGGAACCAGCGAAAGGGCCAGGCAATATCTTTCAGCTGCAGGGTTCCCGGAGGGAATGCTTCTTGAATTGCCGCTGATAGAATGGGGACTTGACATTTTTTTCAGGCTGCCCGCCATGATTCTGTCATTGGGGATTCTTATTCGTGCCATAAGGCGTGGATGCAGGCTTTGGCACTACCCCCTGCTGTTGGCGTTCTATCTGCCGCCTGCCCTTGCTGTGTCAGCCGCATCCATCATTTGTATGGACCTGCCGGAAATGCCAGCCGGATTCATTCCCACAATGTGGTCTGACTTTGAATTTTGGAAAAATCTGTTTGTGGGACATTGGAAGAATCTGGTTGCCTGGATTCTGGCAGTATCCACCTTCCGGGATGTAGAGCTTATGGCCGCCTCGTTTATGACCATATTATTTTCCCTGGGCGCCTCTGTCTGTGCAGCAAAAGCAGCAATTCTAATATCGATACGTACTTATAGAGGTATGGTCCTGGGCTGTGCGGCATATACACTGACGCTTAGTTTGCTGTCTCTTCATATGGCATGGACCCGCAGTATGATGTTCTGCAAAGCAATGTATGTGATGCCCTGTTTGTGGCTCTGTGCAGATTTTATGTTTAACCGGCAGAGAGAGAAGCTTATCTGTGTTCCTCACGAAAGGAGATTTTCGGATGACAAAAGTAAACAGAAGAAAACAATATGAGGATGCGGTTCCTTTAAAAGAACGCATGGTGCCATGGCTTTTTTTGTCACCGAGCCTGTTTTTTGTAAGTATTATTGTACTAATCCCCCTTTTGGATGCATTCCGCCGTTCCTTTTTTATGGCTGCCAGTGACCGGTTTGTGGGATTTCAAAATTACGCGGCGGTTCTTGGCAATAGTGCGTTTAAGCTGGCCGCAGGAAATACCTTGAAATTTGCCGCTGTCTGCATTCCATTGTTGTTATTCATATCCCTGGCAGTTTCCCTGCTTTTGTCGGCCTACAAGGAAACAAGAGGTATTTTCAAAACCTCCTACCTTGTACCTATGGCAATACCAGTAGCTTCCATCGTCCTTTTGTGGCGCGTGATCTTTCATAAAAACGGACTGTTCAATGCCTTTCTTGCACTTTGGGATAAAACACCGGTTGATTGGATTGGAAGCGGGGCTGCCTTTGGGGTACTGGTCTTTGCTTATCTATGGAAAAACTTTGGATATGATATGGTGCTGTGGTTATCTGGACTCAGTGCCATCAACCCGGCATTATATGAGGCGGCCCAGATTGATGGGGCAGGCAGCATCCGCAGGTTTGTACGGATTACGTTCCCCAATCTTATGCCGACGTTATTTACGATTACAGTGCTTTCACTGCTCAATTCCTTTAAGGTGTTCAGGGAGGCGTATTTGATAGCAGGAAGCTATCCAAATGACAGTATCTATATGCTCCAGCATCTGTTCAACAACTGGTACGGGAATCTGGACGTGGATAAAATGTGCGCAGGAGCCGTAATGATGGCACTTTTTGTATTTGTATTGATAATGCTGCTGCAGAAAATCTTAAACCGAGGTGACAATGCATGAAAAAATGGCTGATAGGGTCAATTCTTGTTTGTATCGCAGCCTTTATATGGCTTCCCCTTTGGATGTTATTATCCGGTACCATTATGGGTAGCGCAGAATTGTATGAAAATCTTGTTCCGGTCCTGGAAGGAGGCGAAGGGACTGCTGTGTGGCCGGTCATTGCGCAGTATCCGACTTTACAGGCCTATGTGGAGCTACTCTTAGACACGCCTCAGTTTTTTACGGTATTTTGGAATTCCTGCAGGCAGGTTTTACCCATCATACTCGGGCATGTTTTGTTAGGCGCTCCCGCGGCATGGGCATTTGCGAAATTTCACTTTCGTGGAAAAAAGATACTCTATACCTTATACATTGTCCTTATGCTAATGCCGTTTCAGGTGACGATGGTTTCCAGTTATCTTGTACTAAACAAACTGAGGCTGATTGATACTGTATGGGCGGTCATCCTACCGGGGGCAGCGTCAACCTTTCCCATATTCATTATGACGCGTTTCTTTATGACGATACCAGAGGCGATTATGGAGGCGGCAGCCGTAGATGGTGCTTCCCCCTTCCAGACATTTGTATGGTTTGGAATCCCCCTGGGTGCGGCGGGAATCCTCTCAGCGGTAGTGCTGGGGTTTCTGGAGTACTGGAATGCCATGGAAGCGCCGCAGGCATTTTTAAAGAACCAGGCCCTTTGGCCGCTGTCATTATATATGGCCAATATCACCGTTGACAATGCAGGGGTATCGCTGATTGCATCACTCATCACACTGATGCCTCCTCTCCTGATATTTCTGTTCGGGCAGAGATATCTGGAACAGGGCATCATATCTTCCGGAATGAAGGATTAAAATAAGGAAGGAACAGGTTATGGAAAAAGAGAGTCTGGCAGGAGAACTGCAGATACATAACGTAAATAAATGGTATCCGGGCAAGGTGCATGCTGTCATAGATATGAATATGGAAATAAATCAGGGTGAATTTATTGTTTTTGTCGGCCCATCCGGATGTGGGAAGACAACGCTGCTGCGTATGATTGCAGGGCTTGAAACGATCAGCGGCGGTGAGGTCATTATGGATGGGAGGGTCGTAAACAAGGTGCCGCCAAAGAATAGAGATATCGCGATGGTGTTTCAAAACTATGCCCTCTATCCCAATATGAAAGTAAAAGACAATATTGCATTCCCTCTTAAAATGCGTCATACTGGAAAACAGGAAACCAAAAGCAGGGTGGCAGAGGTAGCGCGAAAGCTGGAGTTAGACACATTACTTGAAAGAAAACCGGGAGCTCTTTCCGGCGGCCAGCGCCAGAGAGTGGCCCTGGCCCGTTCCATGGTGAGAAAGCCGAAGCTTTTTCTGATGGATGAGCCATTAGCAAATCTGGACGCCAGACTCCGAACAGAAATGCGGAGAGAAATCATAACCCTGCAGAGGGAACTGGGGGTTACAACCATCTATGTTACCCATGACCAGACCGAGGCAATGACGATGGGAACACGTATTGCTGTTATCAATGAAGGGGTTCTGCAGCAGTTTGGAACGCCGCAGGAGGTATACAGGCATCCTGCAAACCTGTTCGTTGCGGGCTTTATAGGCTCTCCCAATATGAACTTGTGGGATACAGAGCCTGTTGCGGAACAAGGGCATTGTTATCTGACTCTGGGTCATGCCAGGATTCCCATGGATAAAAGAAACCTGCCGCCGGATTACCTAAAGGGCGGAATAAAGGCCGGCATTCGCCCGGAACACATAATGCCTGCCGCTTCAGGGGAACCCGGCGCCATACAGATGAAAATCAATATTCTGGAAAATACCGGCCGGGAGATGGCAGTTTTTCTTACGGCTCCCGGGATGCCGGATCTGACAATGATAACAGGAGCTGACTTCTCCGGCCAGCCCGGACAGTCGGTATCGGTCCGTTTGCTATCTGAAAAAATCCACCTATTCCATAAAGAAACCGGGCAGGCATTATGAAGATGGAAGATGCTATGCAGTAAATCCGGTTCGGCTAGCTTAATATAGTGAAGGTGGCGGCTGGCGATACCTGGAGAGAGGGCGTTGGGGAAGAGTACATGGGTTTAAGGGAATTGCTCATGGAAGTTTTAAAAGAGGGAATGAAACGGCTTTTTTAATGAAGTAAATTAGCCGGAATGGCGGGGGAGCCAAATATGATATCCGCGATTGGGCGCCGGACCATGAGAAGATGGGGAAGGGAACCACGCTGACAATGGAGGAAGTGGAGCGCTTGGAGGTCAACCTTTGCAAAGGAAGCTTCTGGAAGTGAGTATTTTTTGCTTGATGATGGCTCTGTATTGGAAAAATTGCTTATACAAGGAATTCTATCAAAATATCGAAAAGCTACAGAACTTTGCAAAAGAAATTTATGAATTTCATTCAAGAGAAAAGTATGCCTATCGATGAATTGTATTTTGACGCCGATGTCATGATTATCAGTCTGGTTTCTGATGATGGCATATTAGGAGATGAGACAATGCTAAAGGAAGCACCATTTAAGGATGAAATATTCACTTTAGACGAGGTGATGGAAATAAAAAAATATTACAGAATCAAAAAGATGGTTGTTACACTATGAAAGATGGCGGGGAAATTAATGTTTTAGAGTTGTGGTAAATCAAAGACTCGCCAGTCCCTATTGGAGAACTGACGAGGTTGTAATCAATAATGATTTGTATTTGCTTCAGCGATAGCTTTAGTTTGGTGAACAGTACCCCAGGGATGATGAGGCGGTGCATAAATCGAATATAATTTTAATGGAATATCGCCAGTATTTACTATATTGTGCCAGATTCCGGCAGGAACGAATATGGCGCTGTCTACAAAGACTGGTTGTTGAAAATTTAAATTGTCCATTTGCTTACCCATTTGGACAACCCCGCGACCAGATTCAATATGCAAAAATTGATCATCGTCTGGATGCACCTCTACGCCTATTTCCTCACCAGCTGGTATGCTCATCAGAGTAAGCTGCAGGTTGTCACCTGTCCATAAGGCAGTGCGAAATGTGTCATTATTCATAGCAGCATTGCTAATATTAATAGTGAACGGATTTGGGCCGTAATCAGTTGCCACATTTGATTGGAATCTTGGGTAGGAAGCTCCTGAGAAATAGGAAGGCGAGTTAGTATATTGATTGTTAAGCACTTTAGTCTCCAAGGCATTCTTTATAATATTATATGAAAAAAGTTGATTAATGACAACATTGTTTAATGATAAGTATCGTTCTACAACAAAACGTAGCAAGCCTTGTGAAAAATAGCTGTTTTGTGTAAACGCATGGTTTAGAGTATTTCATGGAACAGCAGAGAGAAAAATATGAAAAAATGAAATAGTATCCCCCAGTTTGTAAGTCTGAAAAGTTTGTGCGGAGGAATCAACAGATATGAAAAGATACATCGCTTTTTTGCGTGGTGTTAATATAAGCGGAAAAAATAAAGTACCGATGGCTGAATTAAAGAGATGCTTTGAAGAACTTGATTTTAGTGAAGTTAAGACATATCTGAACAGTGGGAATGTGGCTTTTTCAAGCGATGAGGATAACATAGAGGTGCTTACAAGCCAGGCTGAAATGATAATAAACAGGCAATTTGGTTTGGATATTCCTGTTTTCGTCATTTCAAAAGAAAAACTTGAGGATATTTTACAGAATGCTCCTGAGTGGTGGGGCGATGAGAATAAAGAGATTTATGATAATCTGATTTTTATTATGCCTCCAGCCACATTTTCTGAAGTATGGGGAGAAATTGGGGAACCGAAGGAAGAATTAGAGAAGATCAAAGAATATAGAGAAACGGTATTCTGGTCTTTCAGCCGAAAAGATTATCAAAAGACAAACTGGTGGTCAAAGACTGCAAGCGCGAACATCAGCAGTAAGCTGACGATTAGAACCGCAAACACTGTTAGGAAAATAGTTGGGATGTAATCGTAGCCCAAATTTCAGTTTGTGGGACAAATAAGCAATGGAACGAAAGCGAGTGAAGATATGCGCGTTAATCAAAAATGGAGTATCCAGCCTAAAAATAATATTGCAGGGATGGGCGATGTAATACTGCCCACCATAGATGCGATTGGTAAGTCTGTTTTTTATGTTTCGGATGGTCACGGTTCTTACTATTCCAGTATGCGTTTAAGAAAATTACCTATTGAGACAGGAGAAGAACTGGCGAGTGTTCTGACAAGAGATGCTGCCAGATGTATTTATTTTGAAAAGGAATACATATATGCTTTTTTGAACAAGCGTGTATTAAAATTGGATAGAAACAATGTATGTGATTGAAATTGAGCAAACCGAGGGAGTTATGAGTGATAAATTCACAAAAAGATACTATGAACTTGAGCATATAACAGAAATACTATTGGGATTCAACTGTTCCACAGCCATAGGTGTATATCCTGAAAGTGCTGCATGCAGATTAGTATGCTTCAAACCCTCAAGCCTATTTATCCCCATTGCCTTTTAAATCAAAATGCCATTTCTGATGGAACGGCAGTTTATCCTGCAGCATTTAAAGATGTTATTGATTTCTTCTTAAATGCTGATATTAGTATTGTCCAAATGCCCTGTCCAGAGTTTTGCTGTTTGGGACTGGATAGGGGCAATATTCATGGTGCTGATAGCCCAGTCGTGGCAGAGAATACAAGAATACGTTCAGCAATGAAAAATGATAGCACGAATATGAAGCTATCGAGGCTGGCTGATTATGTAGTACAACAAATCATAGAATATAAAAAATATGGATTTGAAATCATCGGGATTATCGGGGCAAACCGTTCTCCCAATTGTGGCGTAGAAACAACCTCAGACAATAATGCAGAAATCAATGGAATGGGACTCTTTGTAGAAAAAATAGTTAATCAACTTTTGCAGGAAAATATGTCGGTTCCAATGATAGGTATAAAAGGAACTGATAATATACAGGAAAAACTTCATCAGTTGGTGAATCGGGAATTGTAGATAAAGAGCGGGCGATGCTGTCCATCGGGCGCTGTGCTGTACTTCCTTACCTGGGATATTGCTTTTCCGGTGAGGGGGGTAGTGGGGCTCAATGGTTCGATGAACAAGGTAATCCTATTTGGCCGCCTAATAGAGGATTTGATGGAGAACCTGTAACAACAACTTTACAACCGGGGACTAGAATTGATCGATATGGTTATGACGGAGGAACATTTGTTTCCCCAGAAGGAACTCCATATTCACAGCGAGCATTGGCACCCGGGACAGAAAGCAAGCCTTATACAGTGTTTGAGGTGGCTAAACCAGTTGAAGTACAAGGGGGAAAGATTGCTCCATGGTATGGAGAAGAAGGAGGTGGAATTCAATATGAATTTAGTGAGTCCATTTCTGAATTACTAGAACAAGGAATATTAAAGAAAGTAGGATAATAAATGAACAGAGAAGAATTATCTAAAGAACTTATAAAAAAGAGAATTCCTCATGATGCATATTCATTGTTTGGTGGTTTGCCAAATGAGAGTTTTTGTATAGCAGAGGAAAAACAATGGGAAGTATACTATAGTGAGAAGGGGCAAAAGACGCAGTTACGGCAATTTGATTCTGAGGAAGAAGCATGTGAATATATGTATGCAAAATTAGTCAATACCTTTCATTAGCTTGGTGTATTGATTTTCGCCCGGCTTTGCTGGGCGATGTCCTCTGGGCTGGGTGGCATCAAGCTACCCATGAATAACGATTTTTATCTTTTTTCGCCCCATTGAAAGCGATGGCCGTGGCCGTATGGCGTAAATTGGCATGTTCTTTTTCTGCTTGTAAAAATAGGACTGAAAAAGCAATACTTTGTCGTAAAATGGTTTACTTAGGAACACTGAATATGTTAAAATAGTCTTGTGTAACAGCAAGGAAGAGAGAAAAAGGGATGCAAAGTTGTGAACCCTCTAGTAAATGAAGGAGGGTGATGCCTATGAGCGTCATAGAAGTATTGACATTATTGCTTGTGATATTTGCGGCATTGTCATACATAGACAATAAACACAACAAAAAATAGCATCCTCCAAACCGCCTGAAGTTTTAGGATGCTATTTTGCACTTAATACTGAGGGCATCAGATTTTGTATCTGATACTCTTTCTAACTTGATTATACACAAGGCACTTGAAATTTTCAAGTGCCTTTTAAAATTTTACAGAGAATGATTGATTTGTCGAATATAAAAATACTTTCTCGTCTTATTGACGGAAGAAAAACTGGAATAACTTTAGAACAAACCGATACTGTTATTAATCGAGCATCGGGAAAGTATGGTGGAACTTTGCCGGGAAAAGTTGAGATTTGGACAAATGAAGGAATAATAAGGAGATGATATAATGGCAAGAATGACTTGTACTTGTGGGGCAAAATTAGATAATCATGAAGCTCCAAATGATGTAGAACTGAGGGTTTATACCGATAAGGAATGGGAAGATATTTTTGATGGTGAAATATACAACCTTGGATGATTCCTTTACCTAAGTATAATGTTTGGAGATGTCCAGTATGCAAGAGAATTTATGTATACGAAAAAGGTAATGATTCGCCTATTATGGTCTATTGTTTAGAAAAAGAGTGATATACATCGCCCGGCTTTGCCGGGCGATGTCCCTGCCTGGGTGGCGTAACATCATAATACGCCTTGAAAGTCGCATTGTTCTTTACAACGTTATGAGTTGCATTCATGAGGGCATACCGAAGTACACGTGACCCTCGCTTGGACATACGGGTTCTTTTGGCCTAAAAGTTTCCAGACTGATATACGGTTGGATCCAGTCCGGCAAATGCAAGCAGTTTTCCTGGCGTTGAGAATCGGTGGATATCACCGATTTCGCCCAGAATCATCCCGCCATTTACGGTTCCAATGCCGGGAATGGTCATGAGTACAGAGTGCAGGCAGGTGACAAGATCTTTCGTGAAGCGTCCATGGGAGGATTTCACAAGGAGATTGGAGAGATGAGTCAGGTGCAGGGAAGCAATGCTTTTTGGCATAGGAGCCTCTTTTTAGAGTGCATAGACAGCTTTCTGATGCAGACCGGATTTGAAAAAATATTGAAGTTCCGGAAAGACCTGATCCATATAGGAAGTCAGTTGTATTTTTAAACGGGTACGCTGTTTGACGGTCTTCTGGCGGAACCTGCCAAGTTCCTTCAGCTCAATATAATCCAGATCCTCCAGGGTAGAAAAACTGGGGGAGTCCTGCAGTGGTGGGGAGATTTACGCAGGAAGACCCTTACCGGGGAGACGGGCTAAACCTGTTGAGGGAGGAAATGAGCCTGGAAAAACTCTCTTGGAATTGTGGCAGAATCAAGGAAATGAGGCGGCAACGCTAAAGCAAAATATTTTAGCGCCGAGGAGGGAAGGTTTTTAATGAGTAGTTCATGGGAATTTTTTTCATACAAATCAAAATATAACGGTAGCAATCAGCCATACCATCCGCAAAGGAACTTGCATTTCCCTCACATAATTGCCGAAGTGCGGTAATGGCTTTTTTGTTCAGATGAGAGAGAGTATGCCTCTTGGACGGATAGTAAGCAAAATGATGTCCCCATTCAAGAAGGTGATTGGTTTCGGACAGTATAACATATAAAGGTTCTAACGTGGTATGTTTCAATATGGCTTCTAGAATATCTGCTAAATGAACAGAACCTGGTGAAGTAAATCTGTCTGCTAACTCGTCCAATTCTTCTCTGGTAAACCGCGCTGCCGCAGCTAACGCCGCCGGACGAATAATGAATATCATTAGCTGCAAGGCATGAAGATAACGTAATGCTTTTTCTACATATCCGGAATTAAGAGCCAGCTGATGAAGTTTCGTATCATCCGGTTCTATGACTATAGTGCCTTTACCATTTAATTTTTTTACGAATCCCCGCTGTTCGAGTTCTGACAATGCCTTTCTGACTGTCGATAAAGAGACATCGTACTGGTTAGCCAGTTGCTTTTCATATGGAAGATATATTCCAACAGAATATTCTCCAAGGCCGATTTTCAGATTCATGTCATCAACAATTTTTGAGTAATAATAATCCTGGCCGCGCATGGGATTCCACGAAAACTTCAAACCAGTTTGTGCAGGACATTTGGGCGTTGTCTCTGATAGATAATTTAACGTATGTTCAATGGAATCCGTAAGTTTCTGATACATATCAGATAACTGGTTGTACTTTGTGAGTGGATCATCGCCCTTTAATGTATCTATAATAACACTGGTTACAGACACAGCCCCACGCAAAAAGTGCTTAGAGAAATAGGGACAGTCTTCTGCAAAGAATGCAAGCTTATTATAAAGGCCAAATGTAGAATAGAGTTCGCTGAATAAGGAATTCCCACCTATCCTTAGTATATCATATCCTAATTTAGAAGGAGGAGACCATTCACCTGAGGCATCTCCTAAACGCAATGCTTTCATAGCCTGTTTATAGTGGGGCATTATCTCCACATCACACTCCTGCAAGGCAAAAACCATAAGTGAAGGCAGTATGAGGGCAAAGGTCTGATATAGCTGTAAAATGCCTTCTCTTTGTTTTAAAATCTCGAAAACAGTATTTGATGAATTACAAGTATCTTTTTTTGAAGCAACAATTGGTGCAAGACGAGGCTGAATATCAACCAGCCCTTCTGTCCTCAATGCGTCAAAGACACGGTTAATCGTATATCTGCTTACATGAAATTGCTCGCAATACATCCTTGAAGATGGCAGGGTATTTCCAGGAGGTATTTGGCCTTCCAAAATACACTGCTTAATTTCATTATATACAAATGTAAATTTTGTTTCTTGTGGTTTCACAACCCGCCTCCTCTCTGTCTGAATTATATCATGTCAAACCAATGCTGTCAGTATAAAAAGTTATCAATCTATTTGTACACCTTACCAATATGGATGTTGCCAGAATGTTAATATAACATCTGTCTCTTATACACATCTGACGCTGCCGACG
>OWIH01000169.1_pt1 | contig 31413 bp, 25 predicted proteins | sample 1732891 | NCBI WGS metagenome assembly OWIH01 (sample SAMN05065765, study PRJEB22554) | human gut metagenome | biome: ENVO:2100002; feature: ENVO:00000062; material: ENVO:00002003 | host: Homo sapiens | place: USA
GCGCCCGCTGAACCTGGTCAACACGGTGGAGTTTTTCTTCAAGATGATTCAGTTTATGGTGAACCTGATCGGCCAGGATGAGTAACTGCTCCCGTGTATCTGCGGAATAATGCGCCAGCCTGGCAGTATCACTGACCAGTGAACTGACCCTGTCGTTTACCCGGGTAATCGCGTAGTTTGTGGTGGCAAGTGACGTTGTCAGCTCCGTCAGCCAGCGCAGGGACGCCTCAACGCCCTGTGCAAGCGAAGCATTGATGGCATTCTGCCGTGCAGCGCCTTCGCCGGTCAGTCCCTCTTTTAAACGCCGGAAGAACGTGCGCTCTCTGGCCGTGCGGATATGCTCCTGTGCAACATCGATTCCGTTTGCGAAATCAACCACAAATTTTTCAGGAAGACAGGTGAGTACCTGACATACCCGGTTATCAGCAATTTGTTGAATAAATGGTGAAGTCACAGCATTGTCTCCAGCTCTTCCCTCAGCGCCTTACTGTCAGTAATGAGCTCAGGAACCCTTTCATTTAATGCCTGAAGTCTCCCGGTAAGCCGTTCCTGTGCCTGCTGATCGCGTTTATGATCTTCAGAGCTCTGAATCAGCGTGTTACGCAGTTGTTCAACTTTCTCCCTGAATGCGCAGAAAAAGGCATCGATTTCCTGGCGGACGGGCTGGTTAATATCCTGCTCAATGGATGCCTGCAGCTCCCCGAAATATGCCCGGGTCAGTGACATAACTTCCTCTCTGACCTTGTTGATATTGATCACGCTGCGACTCACATCCTCGTCATAGTTTTCCCAGCCCAGGTCACTGGTGCCAAACCATCGACAAACGGTTCCCCATACGCCACTCTGCCGACGGCGACGGGTGACGGTCTCCGTTCTTTCCTCCATAAGCGCACTCAGATTTGTTTTTACCGCGAGCCGGGTCTGTAACTGACTGCCGGAAAACTGATTTTTACGGTAAAGCCCTCATCCTCCAGGCGGGCATTGATGCGACCGGCAATGTTTTCTGTGGCGTACAGGGCCGTGCCACGAAAACCTGTTTCAATCCCGCTGACGATTTTCTCCAGCTCAGGCCGGAACTGTGCTTCAGCCTCACGGTGCAGGCTGGTCACAGTTGACTCAATTTCCTCTATATATTCAATTGCTTCCCTGCGATTATTTAGTGTTATCTCGGGGTTTTCCGGGTCAAAGTCTCGTTTCCTGTAATCTTCCCAGCCCGGGTTGTTGATACCGGACCATTGAGAAATCTTTCCCCATAATCCGGACCGGGACCTTCGTTGTTCTGCGTCTTCTTCCTCCAACATTTGCTGTTCTTTGCGTTTACCAGTTCTGAAATAGTCATTCAGCTCCTCTTCCAGTGAGGTGCAGACCCCCGTCAGTAATTCCCGGGTTCTGGCATCGATCTCCTCCATGGCCATTCTGACATCAGCGGTCACCTGCTCCTGACAGTCCGCGATTTTCCGGATATCCGCAAGCAGGCTGGTGATATTCGCCTGCAGTGACTGAATGCTTTGCTGCAGCCCCTGATGGCGTAATGACAGATATTCGCTGACATTTTCTGCATTCTGCATCAGTTTTGCGGCAGCAGAATCAACCGCCAGTGCCGCCGCTCTGGAGTGTGAACTCAGTATGACTTCCGTTATCAGTTGATCGATAAGTGAGCCTTCCCACAGGTCTGTCGCCCCTTCAGTTGCCAGTTCGCTGTCTTTACAGACGTAATCTTTTTTCATGCGACCGAAGGCTTCCCTGACAAAATCATCGACCCAGGCTTCATCAACAGGAAGGGTTCCGTTTTTCCGTAACTCATGAAGCGCACGGTTAGCCAGGTATGCCTGGCGTGAGGATCCGGGATAAACGCGGGAGGCGGGCAGCACATCGCTGTTCAGCATTGCCGGAACTTTCTGGCGTACGGCATCTGCCCCATCGCCATTGCGGTCTTTCTCATCAAATTTATTGACCAGTACAAACAGGCGGCCGGCTGATACGTCAGCAATGGCATTAAGCTCTTTACGGACGTCTTCATCCGCTTTTGAGTTCATCTGGGTGTAATCCATCACAGCCAGAACCGCAGAGGCTTTCTGCAGTTGATCCCGCATCATCACTTCCATCTGCGGTTGTCCGGCCTCATTAGGGCCGGGGGTATCCAGCAGTGTGAGTGTTCCCTGGCATGCATCCATCCCCACCAGATGGCTGAATTCCACGTCGATCACCGGCAGTTTCTGCACTTCTGCGTATTCATCAAAAGGAAATTCAGTCTCCATTGCCGCAGCAAGACGAACCAGATCGTTTAACGATGCCAGTCCGGTAAAGATTTCCTCCTCCCCGTGGTATTCATTTTTGAGCCAGCCATCATCCGTCAGAATATCCAGCAGTTCGCGGGTATCCCCGGTTTGCTGCAGGGTCTGTGCGACCTGCTGTCCTGCCGGGGTGGCGAGTTTTTCCTGCAGTGTGATTAATAAATTGCGGACAGGCTGAATATGTTCCAGATGGAGAACCGGCTCAGTTTTTCCGGGAACGTGGCGGATGAGCGTCGGTACAGAGGTCATGGGGCGGTTACGGTTAGGCAGAATTTCCTGCCCCACAATGGCGTTGATGGTGGTTGATTTGCCTGCTTTCATCGTGCCGACAACAGCCAGCACCATCTCCCTGCGGGCGGTTTTGATTTGTTCGCCCTCCAGCTCCTCAATTCTTTTCAGTGCTTTCTGTTTATCAAAAAGCAGTCTGTTTTCGTTCTTACTGTCAGATAACACATCTGGCTCCTCAACCATTTGCCGGAGCAGATTAATGTTCAGTTGCAAAAGTCGGTCGGCTTCATCACAAAGCAGGGCGATGTTCTTTTCGTGCATTATTTAACCTTCCTGAGACGCATTTTCATGACAACCACGGAGGAGGTCATTTACTACAAACGATCGTTTATAACGATCGATATGATAGTAACGATCGATGTATTCTATTAACTTGGGAAGCACAACGCAAGGGGACACCCCGGGTATGGCTGCGTTTGCATAGTGTTTTCATGGAGTTAAAAATCTGTAACAACAGCCTGGTACATCACCACCGGGTTCAGAAGAAAATCCAGTTCCATACCGCGCGGGCAACAGAGACCACCGTGTCACGAACTGCGCGCAGGGCCGTACGGACAACAGAGGCAACACAGACACTCTCCGCCGTGTCAAATATCCGGTCCACCGCACCGGTAAACTGTTCACGGGTCTGAGTGCGGACAGACTCCGTGCGCAGTTCGTCCTGCAGGCGTGTCATCAGATGGATGGCGGCATGTCCGGGAAGCACTGTCATGAGTGCACTGACCGGGGTGACCTCCCCCTGAAACAGTGCATTACAGAGTGAGGATTTACCGGCCCCGCTTTTACCCATAATGCCAGGCACGGGTTCGTGGCTGGTGAGTTTGCGCAGATGTTCCAGGATGTGACGGGAAAGTGAGTAAGGCAGGGAGGAGAGCGGTTTTTCAATTGCCTCAATGGCATCAGACGGATTCATACATGTATTCCCGGTGAAAAAAGACAAAACCCCGCGCACCGGAAAGGTGGCGGGGGGATTCACGGAGATAATATCTGCCTGAAATTATTTGGAATGCAGGTATATGTGGCTGATTTGTATCAGCTAATGAGTACAGGTCTGAATCTAATCTGACAGTCCGCTCTGTGCCAGGAGCGGACTGTCCAACCCATCCCTGAAGAGCCTAGATTATGTATGGTAATTCAGTCATCAAAATAACGTTGGTCACCATCACAAAATTCACATCCTCGGATATGGCTCAGTTCAGGAACGCTATCGCTCAGGTGACCGCAACAACCACATACATGAAGCTCGGTGTAATAGATGAAACACTGAGTGCAAAGATAGCCGTCTCCAAATTTACATACGCTTTCAGGAGTCATGCAATTGGTACATCCAGCAGGAAATACGGAGAGTAGCTGTTCATCCACACTGTGGAACAACTCCTCATCCAGCAGTTTATACCTATCCGAAGTGTAGTCGCAGTGTTCGCATTCAAAATCACTATCTCCCTCAGGTAGCAATTGAGGTATTTCGCAGTCTGGACAAACTAGGGTAATTTGCCTTACAGCACTGGTGCAAACCTTACACCGCGTAACTTCAAGCTTACGGTTTTCATTACCGGTCGTTTCAGTCCCTGTTACCGTCGCATGCTGATGGCACTCATTGCAGTTACCGATTTGAATATTCTTTTCAGAGAGCTGCTCGAGTTCAGGCTTAACCTGTTTAAACCGCACCTCGGCATAAAATTTGTTTCCCCTAATCAGACGAGTTTCACCGAAAGCCAGCTTCCAATTATGTTTGACACCGAAGATAACTTTCCATTCATCCCTTAATAACCGGTTCAGGGCAAACCAGGCGTCAGCTTGTTCTTTGAGTATTTGACGTTGTTCAGCCTCGGTGAAAGTGGGGTGGTAGAAATGAACTACGCGGTTGCGGTGCTTTCTGACCTTATCAAAAGCACTGTCCGTTTCTCTGTCTAGGGGTCTTTCAAGTACGTCCTTAAGCCTTTCACGGGTTTCTTCGTAGGTCACCGACTGAAAATCACCGGCTAGGTAAGCCTGCTTTTTTATTGGCTTTTTCGGGCTGCAGACCAACGACCAGTGTTCGTGCGCCAGCGGAACTTTCAGTAAAATCTCGACCGCAGTCCAGAAACTGACGACGGAGAACTTCGGCTTCGAGGCCTCCAACTCTTCACGGGCTTTATCCAGAAAATCCAGACCATTGTTGATCAGCGCCTGCACATCCTGACTGAGTTCACGGGGGGCGGGAGTATCGGGTGCAGTATCGTCAACATCGAACATCATTATCTCCTTTAATCAGCTTCCACCACGCAGTTGCTACAGCGCGTTAGTTGTATCCAGTGTAAACTGGACTTGGTAGCTGGCAGCCACATCGAGCGCAAAAAACCGTAAATTAACTTCTGTAGACTCGTACTTTTCGTGACCCATGCGTACCCGCAGGATCTTCGGGTGCACGTGACCATAAAGCAGGTGCCTACCAAAGCTGTGGCGATTCAGATCCCTAAACTGATGGGGTCCCAAAAAGTATGCCATAGCAAGTGTAAGTATCCCTAAAATCTGCACTATTCTCTTTTTATAAATCCTCTGACATGTGAATTAGATTGCCCTAAAGTGAGCTTCCGCGCCTCGCTCATAAGGACAACCATACTCAAATCTCCCACATTGCAGGAGATTTGAGTATGAACACGTCACCGTGGAACAAAGACCGTATCATAGGCCAAAAAAGACCACTTCAGATATCTCATATCTGGGGTATCCGAATCCGACTTGAACTGGAAGGTAAAACACGCGATTTAGCTCTGTTCAACATGGCCTTGGACAGTAAGCTTCGAGGCTGTGATCTAGTCAAACTCAAAGTATCTGATGTTGCATATGGTAGCTCTGTTTCAAGCAGAGCTACGGTTCTACAACAGAAAACCGGCAGCCCTGTCCAATTTGAGATAACCAAAGGGACAAGAGAAGCTGTTTCTGCATTGATAAAGCTTGGCAATTTACGCAGTAAAGACTATTTGTTCCGATCTCGGGTCGGTACTAACCAACACATATCAACCCGGCAATACAACCGAATTTTTCATGGGTGGGTAGCAAAACTTGGTCTCGAAGATTCGCTTTACAGTACACATTCCTTGAGAAGAACAAAACCTTACCTGATTTACAAGAAAACTAAGAATCTCAGGGTGATCCAACTTCTGTTAGGCCATAAGAAACTGGAAAGCACAGTCCGTTATCTGGGCATTGAAGTCGATGATGCGTTAGAGATCTCTGAATCGATTGAAGTCTAAGGTTGCCAGGGCTGCAACAGCAGTCCTGTGCCAGATGCGGACGTTGCTCTATTCATGTAAGATTAATAGAATGTCTTTCGATAAATTTTTGACTTAATCTTAAATAAGAATGACTTTTTTGCATGTCAGCGTTTTACTTTGCATTCAGAAATAAATAGAATTTTGAAAAAATAAGAGAGAAATCATGATACACTCCAAAAAAATTAAAAAACAAAAAGAGAGGAACTATGTCACATCCCCCTAAAAAACTTAAAAAATCATTAATTACTGTTTTTTTGAGTGGTATTCTTGCTGTTCTTGGATATTTTGTTGCATTGAACGGAGTGTTTGATTTATATCAACATATCGCAGATAATTTTTTGCAAAAAAAAGCAGAGGATAATCTTCATGTGATTTACACCGGAGCGTCAATAAAGTACATCGAGTCAATTTTTGGCCCTCCCGTGAAGGAAGAACATTCTGAGGATGGGAGGGTTCATGAGTATATTTACTCTTTCAAAAAGTTCTATCTGCAAGTGGTTTATGATAATAATAACACAGTGATACTCTATTCCGTAACCAGCAAGGATGAGAATTTTCATCCTGAAGTACCATATCTGAGAAAAACCCTTGGACATAAGTTCAAAGATTTTGGAAGTGATATTGATTATTTACAGTCGAGCTATTCTTCGAAGTTCTATCAATATGAAGAAGGGCATTATTTAGGAAATCCTGGCAACTATAGAAATTTTTACCTTGCCTATAACCCTGCTGGAGTTGATTATTTTGAGTTAGATCCACTTCCAGATCTCTCTAATGACGACAAATCGCCTCCAAATAAAAATGATCTTGAAAAATTCAGAAATAATAATGCTCCAAATACATTTGGGGTTGGCGATATCCACGGAGGTCCTGAGGGGCTTGAGTTAAGCTTTGGACTTGGGATTGATTATTACGATGCGAGAGATATTCCAGATAAAGATTAGTGATCATGTATCATACCATTTTTATATCGTTTCAAATTAGGTAGTCACAATTAGACTAGTTAATCTAACCAGCACTGAGGTCCGCTCCTCGCTCAGAGCGGACGGCCTTCGTGAAAGTTAGTCTTGTTGTGGTGGCTCTTTCCAGCGCCATTGCAAGACATTCTCATCGCTGAGAATAAACAGTCCTGACCAAATTGCCGTCCAAAACTGGATATTCAGACACCATGGGCGTGTCATAAACCAGCGTAACGGTTTTGCTTCAAACAGATGAATACCTTTTCGCGATGGTGAATATAACGGGGGGCGTCCCACTAACGGCAGACAAAAGCCCCATTTCCAATATTCAGCAATACGCCTTCGGGCACATTCAATTGCATTACAGTTCCAGATGATACCCCAACGCCGTTTCCATGTATCATTGAGACACCAGTTTTGCATTAGCGAATATTTGGGCGAATTGTCAATAGATATACTTTCACCAGTCATTAATTTTATCGTGCAATATTTTAACTGGTACTGTTCAACCGTAAATGCGAATCCATCATCTAGAATAAGTACATCAAGTGTAGGAATATTTGAAAGCGTTAATATTATCGGTGAGTTATTTACATCATGAATGCATAGTGTTTCTTGGTAGCGTAAGCCACTGCCAATGGCTTCAAAAACAAGTTCAACTTGTTGCAGTCGTTCCTCTTTGCTTCTGAAAGCAATACGTGAACAACGAGGTTCTTTATCTGTCAACTGAGCAAATCGTAGACTGTACTCCAAATAATTCCCTAAGGAATGCCAGCTCGCCCCTAGCCTGTGTCTCACTGCCCAGCGCTCATGTGAGAGTTGATAAGTTTTTATCAGCATTATCTGGGTAAGAGTAGACCAGCATTTCTTCACTACTGTAACAATTGCACCAAAAGGAACAGGAAGTGACATTACTAAACCCCTACAAATATCAGATAATTAGGTTTTATATCATTTCAGTCAGTGTAATCAAATGATAATCAGGATTGGGGCTAATCTTGAACGCCACTAAAGATCGGCAACAATGGGGATCCAATGTTTCGTTAGTGATTTTTCGCATTAGCAGATACATGCTTACTTCCGCTCCTCGCTCTCAGCGGACCTTCAGCTCAGTGATATCGTCCGCTCTGTGCCAAAGGCGGACGCTCAAGTAGATACTGTCCTGACAGTATGCGGTAATCAGAGTTGTTATATATTACTTGCGTCCAAACCAGCTTTCTGACAACCCGGCCGCTCCTGCTTTCAACAACGCGCCGCCATACTTTTATGCTGCAAAGAGCGGAGACAGAAGGTTAGCGTAATTTGTAAATAACTTACATTCACGTGTGATCTGGATCATAATTTTGCCTATGCACCGATCGTAATATAAATATTTACATAACGATCAGTGATTCATGAAAACTCAAATAACTTTCGCTGCGCTTTTGCCAGCATTAGCGTCTTTCATACCGCTTCATGCTCATGCCTCGTCTACTTCTGAAGATGAAATGATTGTCACGGGCAACACCGCCGCCGACACCACCGATTCTGCCGCCGGTGCCGGTTTCAAAACGAACGATATAGATGTCGGCCCGCTGGGAACGAAATCCTGGATCGAAACACCATATTCCAGCACCACTGTTACTAAAGAGATGATTGAAAATCAGCAGGCGCAAAGCGTCAGCGAGATGCTGAAATACTCTCCCAGTACGCAAATGCAGGCGCGCGGTGGAATGGATGTCGGGCGTCCGCAAAGTCGGGGGATGCAGGGCAGCGTGGTGGCCAACAGCCGTCTGGACGGGCTGAATATCGTTTCAACAACCGCGTTTCCGGTGGAAATGCTTGAGCGCATGGATGTGCTTAACAGTTTGACCGGCGCGCTGTACGGCCCGGCGAGCCCAGCAGGGCAGTTTAATTTCGTGGCGAAGCGCCCAACCGAAGAGACGCTGCGTAAAGTGACGCTGGGCTATCAAAGCCGCAGTGCGTTTACCGGCCATGCCGATCTGGGTGGCCATTTTGATGAAAACAAACGGTTTGGCTATCGCGTGAACCTGCTTGATCAGGAAGGGGAAGGCAATGTGGATGACAGCACGCTGCGTCGCAAACTCGTTTCCGTTGCGCTCGACTGGAATATTCAGCCGGGCACTCAGCTACAGCTCGACGCCAGCCATTACGAATTTATCCAGAAAGGCTATGTCGGTAGCTTTAACTATGGGCCGAACGTCAAACTGCCGTCTGCGCCGAATCCGAAGGACAAAAATCTGGCGCTCAGCACTGCGGGCAACGACCTCACTACCGATACCATCAGCACTCGCCTGATCCACTACTTTAACGACGACTGGTCCATGAACGCTGGCGTGGGCTGGCAGCAGGCTGACCGCGCGATGCGTAGTGTTTCCAGTAAAATACTCAACAATCAGGGCGATATCTCTCGTTCGATGAAGGATTCCACCGCTGCCGGACGTTTTCGCGTCCTGAGCAACACCGCCGGGCTGAATGGTCATATTGATACCGGCTCTATCGGCCACGATCTGTCACTTTCTACCACGGGATATGTCTGGTCGCTTTATAGTGCCAAAGGAACAGGTTCCAGCTATAGCTGGGGTACAACAAATATGTATCACCCGGATGCGATAGATGAGCAGGGCGATGGCAAAATCCGCACCGGCGGGCCGCGATACCGCTCCAGCGTAAATACTCAGCAGAGCGTTACGCTCGGCGATACGGTGACATTTACGCCGCAGTGGTCGGCAATGTTCTATCTCAGCCAGAGCTGGCTGCAGACTAAAAACTACGATAAGCACGGTAATCAAACGAACCAGGTTGATGAAAATGGTTTAAGTCCGAACGCCGCGCTGATGTATAAAATTACCCCTAACACAATGGCCTACGTTAGCTATGCCGATTCGCTGGAGCAGGGCGGTACCGCACCGACGGATGAGAGCGTAAAAAATGCCGGTCAAACGCTAAACCCGTATCGCAGCAAGCAGTATGAAGTGGGGCTAAAATCGGACATCGGCGAGATGAATCTAGGCGCCGCGCTGTTCCGACTGGAACGTCCGTTTGCCTATCTTGATACGGATAACGTGTATAAAGAGCAGGGTAACCAGGTTAACAACGGCCTTGAGTTAACCGCTGCCGGGAATGTGTGGCAGGGGCTGAATATTTACAGCGGCGTGACCTTCCTCGACCCGAAACTGAAAGATACGGCGAATGCCTCAACCAGCAATAAACAGGTTGTCGGCGTGCCGAAAGTGCAGGCCAATCTGTTGGCGGAATACAGTTTGCCGTCCATACCGGAATGGGTTTACAGCGCTAACGTCCATTATACGGGCAAACGCGCGGCGAACGATACCAACACCTCTTACGCCAGCAGCTATACCACATGGGATTTGGGAACGCGTTACACCACGAAAGTGAGCAACGTCCCAACCACTTTCCGCGTGGTGGTAAACAACGTGTTTGATAAACATTACTGGGCTTCTATCTTCCCATCGGGTACCGATGGCGATAACGGTTCCCCAAGTGCGTTTATCGGCGGCGGCCGCGAAGTGCGTGCATCCGTCACCTTCGATTTCTGATGGATAAATGATGAAACTCTCCCGTTTATTTCCGCTGCTGGCGCTGCTGCTGGCGGCCAGCCTGCACGCAGAAAATACGCACAAGGAGGTGCGTATCGCGTCACCGTGGCCGGCGCAAAATACCATTATTGCCATGCTGGGGTACGGCGATAACATTGTCGGAACCTCGATGATTGCAAAAAGGATCCCCCTGTTTCGCCAGAGCCTGCCGCGCATAGAGAAAGTCGCAGCAGTTAGCGTAAACAGCGGGCATGAAATCAATCCCGAACAGATTATCGCGCTGGGGGTCGATATGCTTTTTGTACCGCAGAATATGGTAGTGCCTCAACAGGCGTTGCTGAAACAGGCTGGGGTGCAGGTGCTGGCGTTTGAGGCGAATTCACTGCGGGCGTTAACGCAGCGCGTACAGCAAACGGCAGCGGTGCTGGGGCCCGATGCGCAGCAAAAAGCGCTCGCCTATCAACGCTACTTCGATCGCAACGTGGCCCTGGTCACCGGGCGCCTGAAAGATCTTCCTGCGTCACAGCGCGTGTCGCTCTATCACAGTATGGGCAATCCGCTGACCACCACCGGTAGACCCTCGCTAAACCAGGACTGGATTGACCTGGCCGGCGGCAAAAATATCGCTGAAAATTGGTTTGGCGAGCATCAACAAAATCGTTCGGGTGAAGTCGCGCTGGAGAAAATTGTCACTGCCAATCCGGCGGTTATCATCGCGATGAACAAGCGCGACGCGGATGCCATTCTGAGTTCTCCGCAGTGGGCAAGCGTGGACGCGGTCATTCATCATCGCGTTTACGTTAATCCGAAAGGAATGTTCTGGTGGTGCCGTGAAACCAGCGAAGAGGCGCTGCAATTTTTGTGGCTGGCGAAAACGCTTTATCCTGCGCGATTTGCTGATGTGGATATACGCAAAGAGACGCGTGAGTTTTATCGGCAGTTCTTTGGCCTGACGTTAAGCGATGCGCAGATGAGCGATGTGCTCAATCCGCCGCGCTAACGGAGGCTGTGAAAAACCATGACTGTATTGGAAAGTACGCTGTCGGTCGAGAACCGCTATCGCCAGCTTTTTCGCCAGCGTCTGGTAATACTGGCGGTTATTTTTATCGCTATCATTGCTTCGCTGCTGCTCGATTTCACCCTCGGCCCCTCAGGGCTCCCTTTACATTCGCTGATAAAGACTTTGATGCATCCGTCCGGGGCGACTAACGGCATGCGGGTTATCGTTTGGGACATCCGTTTGCCCTATGCGCTGATGGCGCTCCTGGTAGGAATGGCGCTGGGTTTGGCCGGGGCAGAGATGCAAACTATTCTGAATAACTCCCTCGCCAGCCCGTTTACGCTTGGCGTTTCGTCGGCGGCGGCCTTTGGCGCAGCGCTGGCGATTGTTCTGGGCATCGGTATTCCCGGCGTTCCCGAAAGCGGGTTTATACCGGCAAACGCTTTTCTTTTTGCGCTCCTGTCCGCCCTGCTGCTCGATAGTCTGACCCGCTGGACGCGCGTGCCGACGTCGGGCGTTGTGCTGTTTGGGATTGCGCTGGTGTTTACCTTCAATGCGCTGGTGTCCATTATGCAGTTTGTCGCCGATGAAGATACTTTGCAGGGCCTGGTGTTCTGGACGATGGGCAGCCTGGCTCGCGCATCATGGGAGAAACTGGCGGTGCTGGCGGCGGCGATGGCGATTGTTTTACCCTGGTCGCTGCGTCGTGCCTGGCAGCTTACCGCGCTACGCCTCGGCGAAGAGCGGGCGATGAGTTTTGGCATTGATGTTCGCCGTTTGCGCCTGGGTTCCCTGCTGCGCATCAGCCTGCTGGCGGCCCTTTCGGTTGCGTTTGTGGGGCCAATTGGCTTTATTGGCCTGGTTGCACCGCATATTTCCCGCCTGTTGCTGGGAGAAGATCATCGCTTTTATTTGCCCGGAAGCATCCTTATCGGTGGGCTGGTGCTATCGCTGGCCTCGGTAGCGTCGAAGAACATCATTCCCGGTGTCATTTTACCGGTAGGAATTGTTACCTCGCTGGTAGGCGTTCCGTTCTTTCTGAGCATTGTAATGCGTCATCGAGGGAGTATGTCATGAGCGGGCTTACGATTAATGCGCTGTGCGCCGGTTACGGCAAACGGCGGATTATTGAGCATCTGTCGATTTCTACGCTGCCGCGCGGCGAAGTCACTGTACTGCTGGGGCCTAATGGCTGCGGTAAATCAACGCTACTGCGCGCCCTGGCCGGGCTAAATCGCGCCAGTGGCGAAGCCTGGCTGAATGAAGAGAATCTCTTATCGCTGCCGTTTGCTCGTCGGGCTGAAAAAGTTGTGTTCCTGCCGCAGTCCCTGCCGCAGGGCGTGCATTTACAGGTGCTGGAGTCGGTGGTTGTCGCCCAGCGCGCCTCCGGCGCCGGGCAAAATCAGGCGCAGGCTATAGCGCTGCTCGAAGAGCTAGGCATCGCACATCTGGCAATGAACTACCTCGATAGCCTGTCCGGCGGTCAGAAGCAGCTGGTGGGGCTTGCACAGTCGCTTATTCGCCGCCCCGCATTATTATTGCTGGATGAACCACTGAGCGCGCTGGATCTCAATTATCAGTTCCATGTGATGGATGTTGTATCGCGCGAAACGCGAAGACGCAATATGGTTACGCTGGTCGTCTTACACGATATCAATATCGCACTGCGGCATGCCGCCCAGGTCATCATGCTGAAAGAGGGGAAACTTATCGACAGCGGCGACCCGCAAACGGTGATCCATGCAGAGAGCCTTGCGCAGGTATACGGCGTACGCGGGAGAGTTGAACGTTGTGCTCAGGGAAGATCGATGGTGATAGTGGATGGTGCAATCGAAAAATAGTCGGATTAACGTGGTTGCTTCAGCCTCAGGTAAAGATCAATAGGAAGTCTGTAATGCAACATATAGACCGCCTTAATGTCATTAAAGCACTTGTGCTTCTAGAAGATGAGCAGATTGTTCGTTTTAACATCGCTGCGAACGATAACGCCTCGCAGATCCACATGCTCGTTGACGGTCTGGGCGTCGGGCTGACACATGAGCCTGTCGCTGCCGGAATGATTTCGCACCGGACAGCTTGTCACCGTTCTAGGCAACATGACAGACCTGCGCATTCCTATTTCTATTATCTATCCGCCTACCAAGTTGCTTAATGTCAGGCTAAGGCCCTTTAATGACTGGATTTCAGACCGATTTTCTGGACAACCGAGCGGGTAAATCGCAGTACACTGACAGCTAGACAATAAAGCTCCGGTTCATGTTTGAACCATGTGTAGTGAATGTCCGCTGTTCGCTCACAACGGACCTTCAGCTCAGCCGTTCCGGCCGCTTCATGCCATGAATGTACGCAGCCAGTCAGAATATTAAGGTGCGGATTTCAGTTCACTTGTCAGCGCCAGTGACACAAGACAGTAATGACCAACAATTTGGTATTGACACAACAAGTTGCGGCCCCGGTTCGTGGGGGAGATTAAACGACTGTAGCCGGGGCCACTGAAATGAAGAATTCAGAGAGACTGAATGATATGTCGCACCTTCAGTGAATAGTGTAAAAACCGGGATATTCTCATCCGGGATTACCCACTCATACTCAATGCGTAACTTTAGTGCGGCCCCCACAGGTAAGAGCCGGACACATTCGTTGTGTATGCTGCAGAATCGGTAACCGGAGGCCCTGCGGTCCTTAACTCAGTGTCTTGTGTTGCTCATTTGCCACAAAGTCCTGGTACGCCTGCTCAATCATTTCATTCAGCAGTTTTTTTGGGAGGACACCACGACTTCGGGCAATACTTTCAAGCTGTTTGTGGATTTTTCCGGACAGTTTCAGCGGGACGGAACCATCAGCACGTTCATCACGCCTTTTTTGTTGCTCCCGGGCACTTTTCAGCTCATCAAGAAGAATCGCTTTATGCTGAATCCTGGGGGCCTGGAAGGAGGCCTGCGTAAACTTCGCTCTGTTCCGTCTGGGATTACTTTCCAGTAAAAACTGTACCTGTTGCTCATTCCAGCCTTCCCAGTTATCAAACGTGGCGCAGGCGAACCAGTATTTCTGCTCCGGGGTAAGGGGATTCAGCGGGGTTCCCACACACCGGACCTGCATGGCGTTCCATAACCAGTCACACTGTTCACTGTCCCTGCTGTCCACCCACGAAAAGGGGGAGGAGTAATCATTGAAGATGCTGGCCCATTCACAGAATATTGAGTTGATGATCGTCCTCGTAGCCTCTGGTCCGGATTTCCGCAGGTAACCGGAGCAGAACCATATAATTTCACGGTAGATTTTATCCGGATGCACGGTGCGCATCGGCTTTCCTTTGGGACCGGCAATCTTCGGTTGCGGTGGAAACCCTGTGGCAAACCGCAGATGTTCCGGGGGCATTCCTGAACGTTTTTCAGGAATGGGTGTGAGTCCTGAGTTTCTGGTCTTTTCCGCTTGTCCGGTATTGCCTCCGGCCGGAGTGTTGTCGGGAGTATCTTCCGGAGGCGAGGTGTTTTCATTAGTTGGGGGAACAACAGCAGAACTGTCCATCTCCGGAATGGGTTGAGGGGCATAATCACTGTGGTAGCCCGGGGAAAGCGTTAAGTCCCGAAGGGTGACATCAGGTTCCGGGCAGTGAGTGCCACCGGGAGTGAACGGGAGTTGTTGCTTTTTGGGGAAAAATGTATTGTGAATGCGGGTATACAGCCGGAACAGAAAAAAATAAGATGCCCGTGGTTCTTTTTTTAACCACTGTGTATATTCCTCTATGGCACCGAGCTGTTGTTTGTGCCGTTTTATAGCATCGATATACGGACAGCTGGTGCAGATATCATCCAGTTCCTTTCCCACAATACACCTCACCTGCTCTTCCCACATTTGCAGATTTTAAGAAAGCAAACAAAAACCTCCGTACATGATGTACAGAATGTACAGAACAATCTGGCAGGTACTGGCGTCAGAAGAGCTCCGGGCCGCCTGCACTTTCCGGAATGGCCGGTTATGAAAAACCGGAAATTCAGTCTCTGTTGTAAGATGTACCCTCTGATACTACGTTTTCGTTTTCTCTGTGTATTTAACTCACTGTATTTATTGTCTTTTTAAGCCTGACTGGTATTCTCCGGTCATAGTGTGCCGGATATATATCCCGTAATCTTCTCATTTTTATATAAAAATACCTGCACTCTCTTCAGCGCATCTGTCTCCTTTAAGTAAAAAATGTTTTCACGTATTGCTGTAAATTCATTTTAAATCAGTATGTTATCCTGATATTGCTGTCTCCTGGTTTGATGCGTAATCGTTCTGCCTTTCTGGATGATTCTGGTGCTTCCGGGTGCATTCTCCTCTGCACATGCAACAGTTCGTCATCGCCACGTGCCCAAAAAGCATATAAAAACGAATCGAATCTGATCGTTTTTTCAATCGTTTTTCACAGGAATTTCGTAGGGTGTTCTCCGCTATAGCCTCCATATTTGCTGTCTTTTTCTTCATAAATCGTATGCAATATAACCAGTCTGTCAAGACATCTTCCCTGCTGTTGAGGTGACGATCTCATTTCTGGTCTTTTCCGGGAGAGAGACGGTCAGATGAGCGAGCCGGATTTACTGCCAGAGGTACTCCCCGCGGCAGAAAATAGTGCTCCTGTTTCCGCAATCCGGGATCGGCAACGTCCCATGGTTAATGCCACTTGCAGCGTCAGGCACTGCAGGTTTACGTCGTGATCTGATTTCTTCTGCACTTATCCCGATCACGGAAGTTCCCCCTGCGCAGACATCGGTTCCTGCCGACATTTCACAATACCGCCAGGCTGTCATGCAGTAACACCCGCAATGCGGTCTGCGGTTTTAAGCGCACTCTCCTGTTTTCAGTGCACCGATAAGCGTTATAGAAAGTCTGGGGTGAGTTACTGAATGTCTGTTAAGTGGTGCCGTGGGTGGAGACTGCTTACTTTTCCACAGCAACTGCAGTCATTCAGGATGCTCAGGAGAGAATATGTCAACGCCACGAGCCGGGCCATTTTCATGCCAGCCAGTATATTTTCTACACTGATGCAGTCTGATTTTCACCATTCCATCCTCACTGATTGTCGTGTTGTTTTGGGTCATCACCACAGCTTTCCGTTTCTCTTTTAATCGGTAACGCTCTCCTTTGATATTCAGCGTGGTTGAGTGATGCAGCAGTCAATCCAGGAGCGCTGTTGTCCGGCAACCACCATATCAACTTCTTCCCGGCGTGCCGGCGCTGGTATCCAGGCCGGGTTTCGAAGCGAAGCGTTCCTGACGGACTCATTGACATCCGGGCCGGATGTAGTCATGCAGCATGGAACGTCCGCCCGTATACACTGACGGCGTCCGGCCGTGTACAGAGATCGGTAAAATTCGTTACTACAACTGTTCCTGAATATCTGACGAAGAAACATTCAGCCATAACATCCGGCCGTGTACATCTCTTTTGCGGTGCAGGGAGTGCTGTCGCCATGTACTTATTGTCACCAGGGTGAGGCATGTACCGCAGCATGCCAGCTCAGCAATGACAGGATGCCCTTAAGACATCCGTCATGGCTCAGTATGATGACGACGAACACGCTCTGCAGGTGAGCATGCAGGGCCGGGGGTATCATCATTTCCGTATTTTGCCGCACCTTCCGGAAACAACCGGCATCAGTTACGGTTACCGTCAACCGTTGTGCGGTATGCCAGGAGCACGTACTGATCCATCAGATCCGTCAGTGCTGCGTTCTGCTTCTGACGGTTGATGATCCATTCCTCCAGCTCTTTTTCTGATTTCCGTTTCAGGTTCTCTGTCCAGTCTTCAAGGCTGTTTCCGGTCATTAAATCAAGCCAGCAAAGCCAGACCAGTTTGAGGCGCAACTCCGTGCCACCAAACTGACGGAAGAGGCTGATCAGTTTATTTGCCAGAGAATGATGTTTCAGACGTTCACATTCAGACAGCAGAATGCCTTCCAGCATCGGATGATGAACCAGCAGATGTTCACTGGTGCATAAGTTCACCACCAGATCATCATCCAGAGGCGGCGTGGTCCGTTTGTCAGGGCCATAAATCAGCCGGTGCAGACTCTGGGGTACGATGGCAATCTTCGGTTTTTCACCATTGAATGACACCCACCCGGGCGTCAGATTATGGAAGTAGTGGATATTCGGATGACACACGCCCCAGGATACGGCGTGCCGGGTGAAGCCGGTCAGCCATTTCTGGTAGCTTTCGTGGAGTAGCTCGTAACGGGTCTGATACTGTGGTTTCATTTTCATATTCCTCACGGGGGATAACAGGCAGCAGAGCGCCGCCGGCAGGCCGGAGATTGCGTCTGCTTTGGGCGAAGGGTCAGTGGTTAAAAATTACGGACGGGACTGTGCAATACGCGCCTGCAGCCAGGCTTCCACTTCACTTTTCAGCCAGCGGGAGCTGCGGCCGAGTTTGATGGGAGCCGGAAAGGCCCCATCCTTGATGAGCTTGTAAAACCACTTATCGGTCAGGCCGGTCAGCTGAGTGATAAACGCCATATCGACCATCTGGTCATCCATCAGCGAAACTGGGGGGGTCATGAGAATGTTCCTCCGGATGTTGTTAAACCAGCCGGTGTGGTTATGAAAACAACGCACCACCTTCACCGGCATAACAACCGGGGAGAAACGTAAAAAATCAGTAGGGGAATATTCCTGCCAGGAGAGAAACTGTTGTGTACAGGCAATACAGGTTGTCTGTTTTGTCAGTGAAGCCGGTATAAACGGAAGATGATTTTGTGTTGCCGGAATATGGGATGGCGTTTTGCCGTGACGGGATCAGTATTTTCAGTGATGATTATTACTGTGCAGGGGAGTACCGGAGATAAACCACGCCCTGTACCTGCCAGAGCGGAGGTTTGTATTTACTGAACGGAAGATAAAGCGAGGTAAACACTGTTGCGGTGAGCGGAGAAGACTGAGATTATTCTCTGTAATTACAAACAACAGTGATCTGATCCGGTTTTTTTACCGTTACGGGTTTCCGGGGATCAATTTTATAGACCGGGGTAATGACCACGCCGGAATTTATGGAGAAAAGCGGGATCCAGCAATAAACGTCCGGATATTTCTGTGTCTCCGGAATACCTTTTGCGCCAGAGGCCATCAGATCTTTAACGCTCACGAAAAATGACTGCCGCAGATCAAAAAAGTACTCGTCATATATCACGTCTTTTGCCAGCAGGATGACTGCATTACCAACAGCCGCTTTTACAGGTGTCCCACCGGATGGATTATCGTGATTGTATATTGTTCTTTCAATATAAATAAAACAGGCATATTTTGCCTTCTCCCCGGACAGTTGCATCTGGTATTCGCAAATGTCTTTGATACGCCGGCTTTCAACCCGTCCAATCATCTTATCCCGGCGATAGTGTCTTTTATGTTTCAGCGCGTACAGAACACCATTTGAACTGTCAAACTCCAGGATTCTTTTGGTGAAAAGTTTGTTTTCCCAGATCTCCAGACAATACTTCTCTGCACTGACGACATTGCGTTTGTGAGGAAGATCCCGTTGATACACTCCATTTAATAAGCGTGACTGCAGTTTGCCTGCAAGTTGATAATAACAGTTAATATCGTTAAGGACAGGTGCTGTGGCGCTGAGTAATGCGTCGATTACCTTAGAGCGCGAAAGTTTGTGGGTATGACAGTACTCATCCACAATTCGCAGCGTCTCATCACTGGTCATATTGAAAGTTATACGTGTTGTCATGATGAAATTTTCTGTTAATCATACTGGTTGATATGCATAACATTTCATAAAAAATACTTTTAATTCATATAATTGATTTTTTGACTGGTTTTATCCTCGTGTGGTGGAAAGTAGTGTTACTGCCACTGTAGTCAGCATAACTCTATCACACAGAACCACCGAAAATGAAGCATTGCTCAGGGGGGAAGCTGCCACTCGTACGAGTTTTCTGAGCAATGATAACCAGTATTTTTCGTTTTGGGCGATTTGTTTATCGTTACAGCTAAAAACAGTTCATGTACCATTAAAAAATAATAAAGGTTAATTAGTATTATTTATAGAAGTATGTTTATGTAATTCTACCGTGTAAATGAACTCTGTCATTGTACCTTGTAATTCTATCCTGTAATTCTACCTCGTAAATACACCTTGTAACCAAGTCCTGCAGAAGTCTGTCTCATCGAACAATATTCCTGTGCAGCGATATTCTCTGTAGTAGTACTTGTAACTCTGCCCTTAACTCTCTCTTCAGTAATGTAGTCCCGCCACACCTGAATATAAATCTGTAATGTTCACACACTGACTGTAACGTGCTTTGTTAAGTAATGTCTGCTATTTTTTTCTGTTATTTTTCCTGTTGTTTTCTGTATTTTGTTGTATGGTGTAATAACTATTCTGAACCCGTCATCACCTTTATAGCTAAGAGTATGACTTCGCCAGTGTTGATACTGTGGATAACGGTGATTAAGGAATTACTGTTAATGATCTGTTCCTGCAGCTCACCTGATGAGTTTTGGTAGTAATACGTAAAAGAGTATGCCTCATGTCATTAAAAAGTCTTCCGGAGTGTTGTTTAACCCTGTACCTCTATTACTCATGTAGTACGTTGCGGAAAGCTACGTTAATTGTAATATCTGGTTATGGCGTTATGCCTTCAGTATTAAAAACATCTTTTACCGGAGAAACAGGGAAGTGGAAAGGCTTTCGGGATAACGTCAGGCCATTATGACGATATTACGTTAATCACAGTACAAGATAACGAGAGGGTAATGGAATTTTAAACCAGAGTAGTTCCACTGTTGTTCACTGGAAAAAGTGATTTCCCACGCGCGTTATAAGCTTACTCCAGAGGAGATGGAAGCCTTCAACTCTGCGGTCGATCACCGGCTGGCAGAACTGACCATGAACAAACTTTACGATCGTGTTCCCGCTTCAGTCTGGAAATATGTTACCTGATAAATGTTTCTGATGAAGTACAGTCGTCACAATGACATCACTTCAGATATTATCTGCGCTGTGATTGACTGTCACGTATGCCGTTCTCTGTATGGTTCTGATACCCGGGTGTGGTCCCACTTTCTCTGTGGCGCCCGGGGAGTTGTGAACCTGCACGTCTTCGTGTGATAACGTTTTCTTCAAAAATTACGCCAGCGCTTCTTCCTGTGTTACAGAACACGAGGAAGAAACATGAAGACTTACAACACCAATCCCGGTTACGAAATGGATCCCCAGCTCCTGACACACTTTAACCAGCATCTGGATTCATTATTCGGGGTATATTCGAAACTGTTACCGTTCAGAATGGATTTTGCTTACCGAAAAAACACCCTCAGCTACAGGTGTGCCTGCAGGTACGCCATGTGTGCGGAGATACTGCGACTGATTAACGAAGTGGGAGAGAAACTGGTCGGGTATGCCTGGGTAATGGAATATACGGAACGTAAAGGGCTTCACATTCATTTTGTGGGCTATCTGAACGGTCAGAGCCACAGGAGTTCGTATCTGGTATCCAGATTGATGGGAGATATCTGGAGGCGGGTTACCGGGGGGGATGGTTACTACCACTGGTGCCGGTTTAATAAAAATTATCCGGTAAACATTAACCACGTCATTCACTATTCAGATCACAAAGCGGTGAATGCCTTACGCTATACCCTCAGCTACCTGGCCAAACGAGAACAGAAAGAATGTGGCATCATCCTGAAATGCAGCGGGCTTCCTGAAAAAAGTAACCGGGGTCGACCGCGACTGGGCAGCACCCTGCCGGAGACTTATTCTCTGGTGTAAGACCCTGAACGACAACTACGGGCTGGCGCTAATTGTTACGGTCGGTTCCGGAGGCCACTTCAGGGACTCTGCGCATTTTTTACGACATGGCTATTCCGTATGAACCATACGGAGATTTAACCATGGCACATTCTTTACCATTCCTTCCGGCAACCGATACAGCGCATCCCCCGATGTCCATCCCTGCCTACTGACAGTTTTTTACGCCGGTGGGCCATTGTGTGACAACCACAGTGCTGTAACAGCAACCAGCCTGCTTTACCCAAACTCCAGTCCAGATTTTAACTGAACCGCCATTCACACCCTGACCACGCTGCCCATACCGGGACGGCTGTTGCCTGCGTGTCGTCTGGCGGCTGAGGAATATGACTATGTACGCAAAATCCTTTCTCGCTCTTGATGGCAACGGACGTCTGACGGGCGCCCGTACTGCACAGGCCGCACCTTATGCTCACTACACCTGCCACCTTTGCGGCAGTGCACTCAGATACCACCCGCAATACGACACTGAGCGTCCCTGGTTTGAACACACTGACGACGGGCTGACGGAGCACGGTCAGCAGTGCCCTTATGTCAGACCGGAACGCAGGGAGATACAACTGATTAAGCGTCTGCAGCAATTCGTACCGGATGCCTTACCCGTGGTGCGTAAAGCCAGCCGGCACTGCAGACAATGTCATCACGATTATTATGGGGAGCGGTACTGCACGCACTGCCATACCGGGCACTTCAGTGAGGAGGGGGTGGCAGAATGAACGGTATAAAAACGGGGCTGGGGATCACGCCGGGTGAACACATAATCAGTGCTGATTCTGCACTCAGCAGAAATATCCGGCAGTGTTTCTGCCTTTCCTGTCATGGCCGGTTGATTTTGCAGACAGATGCTCAGGGGGCATGGTTTGAGCATGATTTATATGCCCTGAGCGAGCAACAGAAGGCAGCCTGCGTGGTGCTGAATCCGGAAAAGTCCCACCCTTACATTGAGGATATGGAGATGTTTTTATCGCCATTACCGGTCGTGCTGGAGTGGCATTGTATGATGTGTGAGCAGTTTTTTCATGGGAAGAAATTCTGTGAGGCCTGTGGTACGGGGATTTATTGCAGAGCGGTATGTACGAAGTCTGTTTACAGCTACCAGCCAGACTTGTTTCAGGACTGCGGAGGTGCGAGTACTTAATCCGAAATGCCCGACCTGCTCAGGGCGTTCAGAGGTATCGGAACCTGCATTTTATCTGGTGTTTCGCACCCACCCCGTTCGTGACACAAAGGCGCGACACCGGATATCCGCAGTCCTGCTTACCTGAATAAAACCCGGGGTATTGATTGTGTACTGTGGTGCGAAATCGCACCGTGATCGCGGATTCGCCGAATCCGCACTGTGGTGTCAACCAACCATACGCGAGAGTCCTCTCCGTATTTATCAGTGCCTCAGGACGATTTCTGCATAGTTAATCCAGGGGGCTGCATTGTTTATTTCCCTGCTAATGGACGTGACATCCAGGATATTCATGATCCTGATTTCCCTGAGCAGTATCAGCGCTTATTGGAGCGTCTGGATTATCAGACGATGCCCGGTACTAAAGCATCAGGCCAGCGTAACTCTGGCTACAGCGGTTTTTGACCTGTTGTAACTGTAAGGTGATTTATTATGTATACAGAATCAAATGTTAAGCTTTCCTGTAACGCCCTCTGGCAAAAGTGTGTCCTTGCAACTCTGTATCGGGCTGCAGCCACACATCCTGAAATTAAATTATTACAATTTAAATTAATACCAGGGCAGGGTATTAATAAGGCCATTCCCTCTCTGATGGCTGATTTTACTGGTGAACTGCATAGACTCATTTCTGAATATTTGCAGTGTAAGCGACGTAAAGATCAATCTGTTGAGCCCACCCCTTTATATTATCTCTGGAGTAGGGAAGCTGTGGCTAACGATACCACTCCTTATCTTATGGTGCTGCTACTTAATAACGATGTCTGGTGTAAGAGTCGTGAGGTGGTGGTTCTCAGAAATCTGATTGAGCAGGCGTGGGGAAAAGTATTGGGTGAAGATAACTCCATTACACATCTGGTTGTGTATCCTGAAGTGCTGTCGTTGGTATTTGATGCAGCTAACACATACAACGCTGAGCCTGGTGTACTGGAACAGACGGCCCGGGCTTACATTGAATCACATGGTACCATTGAACGTCATCTTGGGTGTAGTGACTTTTAACGTCAGGTGACGCATTGTCACTTCTGACCTGCTACCTGTACGCCGGAATATAATGGTCAGAGAGGCATATTTCGACGCCCCTAATCTGGGGCGTTTGATTCAGGATGTCTGGAATAATCCGGGCTTTGTGTCACCGGGCGCATCAAAGCAGTACCACCCGGGATGTGGCGCTGGATCGTCATTTACCGGACTGCGAAGACATACTTAAAGAGGTGATATGGGCGTTCAGTGATTTTGTCCGCGATCATCGAGGTGTGTATGATCCGGAAGCCCGTTACCTCGCCGGTAATCCCTGGTATCCCGTAACAGGCCAGTTCTGAAAGCACAGCTCAGCAGATTCCCCGCATTCGCACAATCTTCATAAATCTCACAGGGGACATTCTGACCGTGTTGACTACAACAAGCCACGACAGCGTATTTCTGCGTGCCGATAATTCCCTGATCGACATGAACTATATCACCAGTTTCACCGGTATGACTGACAAATGGTTTTACAAGTTGATCAGTGAAGGCCATTTCCCTAAACCCATCAAACTGGGGCGCAGCAGCCGCTGGTACAAAAGAGAAGTGGAGCAGTGGAAGTGAAGTAGAGCAGTGGATGTAGCAACGAATCGAGTGATCAAGGGGGGGGGCTGCAGTATTGTTCAGGATTAGTATTATCAGTTGACGCTATAGAAATAATAGAAAAATAAAATAACTTGAGTGAATTTAATGAAGTCGTAGAGGTTCTAATTAGTATACCTCTGGTAAAACTATATTGTTTGGTAAAAGAAAGGTCTGCTGAAACGTTTAATTTCCATTACAACAGTAAACTTATACTCAGATTATGTAATATCGACATTTGAGATAAATTGTGAAGATAAAAGAGAAGCCATATTTATTATATATGGCTTCTCATAATAACTCATCTATCTAATAAATTTTTAACGTAATTAACCAATTCTTTATCTTTACTATTATTAAAGAAGCATTTCTGGAATTTTTCGCCACCAAGAGCTTGTTTAAGTAACTCCGGATCGATGGCCTGGAGAGCATCCATGAGTGGCTTACTAACTGCTTCTTTCATATTACTCAGTATAATGGCATTCGCATTTTGTGATTCACGACGTTCTGCCGGATAGCCTAATCCCTTTTCGCCATCAAATGCTTTTTCAAAAATATAGCGCATGTTTAATTCTGCCCCCCAGCCAAAACCCTTTGCAAATGGCAAGGACAGTGCATTCCCATTATTTACCTGTGCAAACAGGTAGGCATCTGTTGGTTCGATGCAATAACCACAAGTAACTCCCGGGAATGTGTTCAGTGCCATCAATGCCCCCTGTCCTGTACCACAGCCAGTAATAACGAAATCAACAGATCTGCTGTTTAACAAGATAGCCGAAATAATGCCGAGATGAACGTAAGTCAGACGATGATCATTGTCATCACACATTCCTACATTGAAAATAGTATGGCCTTGATGTGCGCTTGCTGCAACTAACTCATTAAAAATTATTGCGTTTTTAGATGCCTGGCTAAATTCATTCATCAATGCGATTTTCATACGAATTCCTCATTTAAAATCATACTGTTAAACTTCATAGCATAACAACATGAACGATATGATAATACATTACAAACATTACTTGCAACATTGTATTTGAAAATTCAAAACATCATTTCATTTTTATTGTTGTGTGCTCTCGATCACGGTTTGCTGCACTTTTGAACGCTATATTGGATGCTAACGAAACGATAGAAACGATAGAAACGATATGATGAAGTATTGTCATTCTTATAAAGGATAAGATTATATGGCTAAGGGTGATATTAAAAAGTTGAAGTTTGAATCTTTCTACGATAGTGAATCGAATAACGAAGTTATTCGATTAACGCCAACAGATATTCTTTGCCATCGCAATTATTTTTATCAAAAATGTTTTACAAATGATGGTAAAAAATTGATTTTCGCTGCTGAGTTTGATTGTAACCGGAATTATTATCTTATGGATTTGGTAACTCAGACAGCGAAACAACTCACTGAAGGAGCTGGAGATAACACCTTTGGTGGCTTCCTGTCCCCTGATGATAATTATCTTTTTTATGTGAAGAATGAAAAACATTTGCAGCGTGTTGATTTGACCACATTAGAAGAAGTTACCATATACACAGTACCGGATAATTGGGTGGGGTACGGAACATGGGTTGCTAATACTGATTGTACGGAAATCGTCGGAATCGAAATCAGTAAAACTGACTGGACCCCGCTTAGCGACTGGAAAATATTTCTGGAATTTTATCATAAGAATCCACGATGCCGTTTAATTACGATTGATCTGGAAACCGGAAACGCTGAAGTGATATTGGATCGTAATACTTGGTTAGGGCATCCAATTTTTCGTCCGAATAATAACGATACTATCGCCTTTTGCCACGAAGGGCCCCATGACCTGGTGGATGCAAGAATGTGGATGATTAACCGTGATGGGACAAATGAGCGTAAAGTGCATGAGCACCAACTTGGTGAAAGTTGTACACACGAGTTCTGGATCCCTGATGGATCTGCACTGGCTTATGTTTCCTATATGAAAGGACAGCAACAGCGTTATATTCGCAAATATAATCCTGATACTGATGAAGATTCATTAGTGATGGAAATGCCGGCATGTTCCCATTTAATGAGTAACCATAATGGTATTCTCTATGTTGGTGATGGTTCAGGTAGTCCGGTTGATGTTAAAGATACCTGCAGTTATAAAATTGAAAATGATCCCTGGATTTACATTCTTAGCAGTAAAAATAAAAAAATACATAAATTGGTGAAACATAATAGTTCCTGGAGGGTACAGAAAGGAGACCGGCAGGTAACGCACCCGCATCCATCATTTTCTCCAGATAATAAGTACGTTTTATATTCTTGCGATGCCGAAGGTGAACCAGCACTATATATGGCTAAAATTCCTGAGGAAATCTTAACCCAGCAATAACTGACAAATTTTTCACTATTGGAGTTTTTATGGATTTCATCAATATGTTCTCTCTTAAAGGTAAAAATGCTTTAGTCACTGGAGCATCATATGGTATTGGTTTTGAGATCGCTAAAGCACTAAGTAACGCTGGTGCAACGATCATTTTTAATGATGTAATAGAAGAAAACATTAAAAAAGGCCTGGCAGCATATAAAGAGAACAACATCAACGCACATGGTTATTTATTTGATATTACAGATGAACAGTCTGTGAAGGAAAATATCAAAAAAATAGAGAGTGACGTAGGCATTATTGATATTCTGGTAAATAATGCAGGGATTATTCAGCGTAAACCTATGCTAGAAACTACAGCAGCTGATTATCGCAAAATAATAGATATTGATCTGACAGGTCAGTTTATTATGGCTAAGGCGGTATTGCCTTCAATGATTAAAAAAGGACATGGCAAGATCATTAATATCTGTTCCATGATGAGCGAATTGGGTCGCGAAACCGTTGTAGGCTACGCTTCGGCAAAAGGCGGCTTAAAAATGCTGACTAAAAATATCTGTTCTGAGTTTGGTGAAAAAAATATTCAGTGTAATGGTATTGGTCCAGGCTACATTGCTACACCTCAAACAGCACCGTTACGTGAAATTCAACCAGATGGCAGCCGCCATCCATTTGATCAGTTTATTATATCAAAAACGCCAGCTGGACGCTGGGGTAAACCAGATGATCTTGCTGGTGCAGCTATATTTTTAGCATCGGATGCTTCAAACTTTATCAATGGTCATATTTTATATGTCGATGGTGGCATTCTGGCCTACATTGGCAAACAGCCTTAGTTATATTCAGTCATAACTGTATGTACTACTTTAAATATTTTCAGAGAGGTGGTGATGTTTGTATTTAATGAAGATACAGCAATAGAAGATTTAGGCAACGGGGTCAAAAGAAAAGTTTTGGCTCATGGTGGCAATATGATGGCAGTAGAGGTCCATTTCTCTAAGGGGGCTATCGGCTCTTTACATCACCACCAACATGAACAGTTGACGTATGTCTTATCAGGTATTTTTGAATTTACCATCGGCGATGAAGTGCGTACAGTAAAAACTGGTGATACTTTATATAAGCAGCCCAACATTGTGCACGGGTGCAAATGTCTAGAAAAAGGAGTTTTGCTTGATATATTTACACCTCAACGTCAGGATTTTTTAAAGTAAATACCCAGTATTAATATGAACTAAAATGGTAGCGCATAAAATGCGCTACATATTGATATAGTTAACTAATTATCTATTGTTTTTCTTTCTGCCATAGACAGCTTTAATCTGAAAAATATTATCTTTTAAATGGAAATTTTAGAAATAATAGAATCTGATTATCCGGATATTTAGTTGAATTCTATAAAGTCGAGTGAACATATTGTTGTATCAATATAGTTAATTTAAATAATTCAGGAAAAACACATATACAGTGAGACTCTATAAATTTACTTTATAAATAACAGTGTAATGTTACTTCAATAATATACTCCATCTTTTCCAGGAGATGGAAATGGACTTTTGTTGTGGAAGAGGTATCATAAATGACTGAAGAAAACAGAAGAATAAAAGCCATAACTCGTTTTTCATATGGTAGTGGAAATCTTATCGGCAGTGGAGCTCTGGCTATTAGTGGAGCATGGTTACTTTATTTCTACACTACATTTTGTGGATTGACAGTTTTTCAGGCCACTGTAATATTTTCCATTGCTACTTATCTGGATGTCATCCTGAATCCACTAATGGGGTTTATTACGGATAATTTTTATCAGACAAAACTCGGTCGTCGCTTTGGTCGTCGTCGCTTCTTCATATTAATTGCCATTCCATGTATGATTATCTATCCATTGCTTTGGGTAAATGGTATGAGTTTTTGGTATTATCTTTCTACTTATATCATTTTTGAAGTGGTATATACTATGATTATGATACCGTATAATACCTTACCTGTTGAAATGACAAAGGATTTCAATCAAAGGACCTATTTGACAGGTTCTAAAGCTATGTTTGGTAAAGTAGCTAATTTCTTAGCAGCCGCTATTCCTGGTATCTATTTTTACTTCTTCAATAAAGATTCAGCCACCCCATTTTTCCTGACCGGTTTAACTTATGCTATTATTATGATCACTTCATTAATAATGCTCTATTTCAACAGTTGGGAACGTCCAACTGATGATGTAGTTGATGAATCAACGCATGGTTTTATGGAGGGCTTTAATAAACTTTTTACCGATCTTTTCTCAACCTTTAAGCTAAAAACCTTCAGAACCCATCTTGGTATGTATCTATTTGGTTTCGGCGCTGAATGGCTATTTACAGCGACATTTACCTATTTCATTGTTTTCAACCTTGAACAACCGAGAACATTTGTTTCTGAGATGAACTCATTAAGCAGTATTTGTCAGTTCTTCTCTACAGCATTCTTTATGATGTGGTGTGCCAAACGAGGATTTAAACGCCCATTTATCATTGCTATCTTAATTGTTGTATCTTCAGTGATTGGTTATGTTGGTGTGTACTATCTTAATATTCCCCATCTGACCTGGCTCATTATTGGCATCACTATCTGGTTTGGTCTGGGGACGGGGGGGGTATATTACATTCCGTGGAGTGTATATGTATTCCTTGCCGATGTTGATGAGGTCTTAACTGGTCGTCGTCGTGAAGGTCTTTATGCTGGTGCAATGGTTATGGCCGGTAAGTTAATGAGAGCCACTGTAGTATTTTGTCTGGGGGTTGTCCTCAGTCTGTTTGGTTTTGAGTCAGGCATTCATCATCAATCAGCCAGTGCAGTAAATGCAATTAATGGCGTCATGATATTTGGTGTGGCTGGTATGGCGTTAATAGGTATCTATTTCTCTGTAAAAATGAAATTAGATAAAGCATCTCACGCCGAAATAACTAAAGAATTAGAGCGTCTGAAAAAAGGTGGCAGAAAAGAAGATGCTACACCGGAAATTCGTAAGCTTGTTAAGCAACTGACTGGTTATGAATATGACCAGTGCTTCGGTAATAACAATGTTGGCTTTAAATTTGAAAACAAAGCAGGGGCATTCTAGAATGAATAAGCACACACTATTACTGACTGTTCTTTTTCTGAATTTGATTTGTACTCCCGTTTTTGCTCAAAACTGGCAGGTGGCGACGTTTGGTCAGTCTACGGATCTCAACTTTTCATCGCTGATAGATTCGGCCAAGATCGGACGGAATAATGCCTGGCTTGCAGGAAACAATAATTTTCTTGAAGCTGGAAAATTTTACACTTTACCAACAGATTTTTTTATTGAAAGCCGTGGGGGAAAAATTGCTAACTCCCATGACGGTATGACCGTCTTTTATACTATTGTTCCGGTTACTCAGACATTCCGACTGGAGGCTGATTTGACATTAGAACAGATTGGTCCGGAGGTGAATGGAAAATCACCAGCGGGACAGGAGGGAGCTGGATTGTTTGTCAGAGATATTATCGGTCCTCAGCGACAGGAACCTCAGTCAGCTGGAACAGAAGAATATCCCCAGGCCTCTAATATATTGATGAATGCCTTTATTACACAGAATAAAAAGAATGATAACTTAGTACAGATTACTTCAATTGTTCGTGAAGGAGTAATAAAAACATGGGGTAATGAAGGTATTACAATTAAGAAACAGCCGATCATTGAGAATATAAACTTTACGCAAAAAAGAAATATTCATATGACGATCGAGCGACTACCAGAGAAGTTCATCCTGACCGCTTTTGATACCGATCGTAAAGAAAATCAGTCATGGCAATTTTCTGATTACTCAGGCTTTATGAATCAACTGGATAATAATAGTTTAGCTATTGGTTTTTTTGCCGCACGAAATGCGAAACTAAGGGTGAAAAATGCATCATTTAAACCGGGCAAGCCACTGGTTGATTACAAACAATTAACTTCACGTCAATTCAGTCGTGTCCGGCATAAAGCCCCTGAACTTTTTCTTGCTTCACCTCAATCCGTTGTAAGAAACTCAACAACTCTTCAATTTTTGGCCAATCAGGCTGGAATAGTCAGTATTGATAATGATAAGCAGACTAAGCAGGTGCAGGCGGGTGAACTGGTACAGTTTCCAGTTACTTTGCAAAAAAAACATAATGACTTCACCGTCAACTTTAACGTTGATGGGAATATATCAAAAAAAGCTATACGCATAGAGCAGGTTAAATCAAACCTGACTGATCCTTATGAGATTTACGTATGTAGTGATTGTCGACAGGGGGCCAGAGGCAGCAAAAATGACCCTGTAGATTTACAGACAGCCGTAAAATTTGTCGCACCCGGCGGTAATATATACCTTAACGATGGTCAATATCATGGAATTACCTTAGATCGGGAATTAAGTGGAATACCTGGCAAGTATAAAACAATTTCTGCCATTAATCCACATAAAGCCATTTTTATAAACAAGACATTCAATCTGGATGCAAGTTACTGGCATCTAAAATCCGTGGTCTTTGACGGCAATGTGGATAATGGAAATAATAAACCAGCATATTTGCGTATAGCTGGTAGCTATAATATTATTGAGCATGTGATAGCCAGAAATAATGATGATACGGGAATTTCTATTTCAGCGAAAGATAAAAACCGTTTTTTCTGGCCAGCTCATAACTTAGTTTTAAACTCAGATTCATATAATAATCTTGATTTATCCGGGATTAATGCCGATGGTTTTGCTGCAAAATTAGGTGTCGGACCGGGAAACATTTTTCGAGGATGCATTGCACATAATAATGCAGATGATGGTTGGGACCTATTTAACAAAATTGAAGATGGTCCAAATGCATCTGTTACTATTGAGAATTCTGTAGCCTATGAAAATGGCCTGCCATACAATAAAGCGGATATCCTAAAAGGGAGTATTGGCAATGGCTTTAAATTAGGTGGTGAAGGTCAACCAGTAAATCACAAAGTTATTAATTCCATTGCTATTAATAATAATATGGATGGATTCACTGATAATTTTAATACTGGGTCATTGATAGTTAGAAATAATATAGCAATGAACAATGCACGCTATAATTATATTTTAAGAACTAACCCATATAAATTCCCATCATCCT
>OWIH01000227.1_pt1 | contig 24237 bp, 17 predicted proteins | sample 1732891 | NCBI WGS metagenome assembly OWIH01 (sample SAMN05065765, study PRJEB22554) | human gut metagenome | biome: ENVO:2100002; feature: ENVO:00000062; material: ENVO:00002003 | host: Homo sapiens | place: USA
ATTATTTCTGCGATAATTTGCGTTAATCTGCGTTTTATTATTCATTATGACACACTTCCTTTCTGTACGGCTGCTTTTTCTGCCAATTCTTTTTTCTCGGAAGCCTTTTTCTCTAGTTCCTCCTCTTCGTAATATTGTTTTCTACGTTTGTTGGATTGCTGAATCAGATTTGTGATATAAACCGTAAAGATAGGGAACATCATCATACCCAGGGCAGCCAACAAAACGGAAAGTACACGTCCGGTCACCGTCTGCGCTATGATATTCGAACCGACGGTAGTGACATCCATAAAAGCCCACCACAAAGCATCTCCATAACCATTCACCAAGGGATTCACCCGATGCTCAAGCACAAAAAATGCCAGACTGGAAAAATAAACCGTTGCCAACAACATCGTCAGATAAGAGACAAACAAACTCGAAGCACGATTGTAGGTCAACCAGCCGACCACAATGGCAAGCGCATATCCTCCTCTCAATAAAGGTATGAAACGGAGAAGATAGGTGATCTCATCCGAAAATGTCCACCCATAATAGGCGATAATATTCTGATAAGGAATCGCCACCAATAAAAAGATAAAATGCGTCCGCAAATAACGCCCCTTATGTTTCGCCAGAAAGAACTCCAATACAAAATCAAAAAGAAACCAAAGACAGATACATAGCTGTACTTTCATATACGAAGACTGTGTATAGAAAGGAATTCCCTTAAAAGTATCTACCGAGATACTAATAACCAGGAATAGGGACATTACTAATATAATAATGTGAAGAATACCATAGATTCCCTTTTTCCCGGAAATAAAATCTGAAAGCGCTGATTTCATAACTACTTAGTTTATAATAAAATGATTCATTTATAATTTAGATTGCTTAAAAACAATTGGAGAAAGCGATTGTTTCGGAAGAAGTAAATCCGGGGTTACAATCTCCCATTTCGGGGATGTTAATTAACGAACTTTGAAAGAGATTGCGGAAACATCTCACGCAAAATGTTGTTATAACACTGACTTTAAAATATTTTTCACTTAAAACCTTAACTTATGGCGAATATTAAAAATGCAGTGAAGCTGGGTGTGTTTACCCTGGCTATCATGAATGTTACGGCAGTAGTATCCTTGCGCGGACTACCAGCCGAGGCCGTATATGGAATGAGTTCGGCCTTCTATTATCTTTTTGCAGCTATTGTCTTTCTAATCCCTACATCGCTCGTTGCAGCAGAGTTGGCGGCGATGTTTCAGGATAAGCAGGGTGGTGTGTTCCGGTGGGTAGGCGAAGCCTACGGCAAAAAACTGGGATTCCTCGCCATTTGGGTACAATGGATCGAAAGTACGATCTGGTATCCGACAGTGTTAACGTTTGGTGCCGTATCTATCGCTTTCATCGGAATGAATGACGTACATGACATGTCACTGGCAAACAATAAGTATTATACGCTCGTCGTAGTACTTATCATCTACTGGCTGGCTACTTTCATTTCCCTGAAAGGTATGAGCTGGGTAGGTAAGGTTGCCAAAATCGGTGGTATGGTCGGTACAATTATCCCGGCTGCCCTATTGATTATCTTGGGAATCATTTATCTGGCAAGCGGCGGACATTCCAATATGGATTTCAACAGCAGCTTCTTCCCCGACTTTACCAACTTTGACAATGTCGTTCTTGCTGCCAGTATCTTCTTATTTTATGCCGGTATGGAAATGGGTGGTATCCACGTAAAAGACGTAGAGAACCCTTCCAAAAACTATCCGAAAGCCGTATTCATCGGTGCACTTATCACAGTGTTGATCTTCGTTCTGGGTACTTTTGCATTAGGTGTGATTATCCCTGCAAAAGATATCAACCTGACTCAAAGTCTACTCGTCGGCTTCGACAACTATTTCAGATATATTCATGCTTCCTGGTTGTCACCAATCATTGCTGTCGCTCTTGCATTTGGTGTACTGGCAGGTGTATTAACATGGGTTGCCGGTCCGTCAAAAGGTATATTTGCCGTAGGTAAAGCGGGGTACATGCCTCCGTTCTTCCAGAAAACAAACAAACTGGGTGTACAGAAGAATATCCTGTTCGTACAAGGTATCGCTGTAACTGTATTAAGTCTGTTGTTCGTCGTTATGCCGTCCGTACAGAGCTTCTATCAGATTCTGTCACAGCTGACAGTTATTCTTTATCTGATTATGTACTTGTTGATGTTCTCCGGAGCTATCGCATTGCGTTATAAGATGAAGAAACTCAACCGTCCGTTCCGTATCGGTAAGTCAGGTAACGGTTTGATGTGGTTTGTTGGCGGTCTTGGTTTCTGCGGATCATTGCTTGCCTTTATCCTCAGCTTCATCCCGCCCAGCCAGATCTCTACAGGTAGCAACACCGTTTGGTTCTCCGTACTGATTATCGGCGCCATTATCGTTGTTATTGCTCCGTTTATTATCTATGCTTCCAAGAAACCGTCTTGGGTAGATCCAAACTCCAATTTCGAACCGTTCCACTGGGAAGTTCAGGCTCAACCTGCCACTGTCAATGTCAGTGCAAGTAACGTTAATGCTGCCCGTCCTACCGCAACTTCTGCACATACAGGAGGAGCAACCGGGGCAAGTACAGCTAAGCCTGGTGCAACCGTTTCTAATGCAGCAGCTCCTGATGCGGCATCCTCTGGTGCCACCGCTTCCGGTGCTACTCCATCAAGCAGCAGTTCTGCTACATCCGGCGGAAATTCTACTTCCGGCAAAGCATCTCCGGGAACCGGAGACAAAGATAAGGATGCACCTAAGTCGTAAAGACTAAGTGTTCATCCTGTTCACAAAAAAGTAAGAGGCTATTCAAACAGCTTTGAACTTATAAAATTACCCTCACTACAGTGAAGTGCTCCCCTTTAGTCGGTTATAAAACCTTTGGGATGCACTTCACGGTTGTAGTGAGGGTAATTTATTTTAGAGATTTTTGCAGGCCCTCTTATTTAGAAGTATGCCAATCATCATTTAATAGATACAATACCTAGCGATTGGAGATTACTTTATTGCCTGTGACTTTATTAGTTCCGGTTTTATCACCCGTGGCAACACAAAGCTGAAAGTAGATCCCCGGTTAATTTCCGAATCAAGTTCAAGATTTCCACCCAGATTTTGGATGATCGTTTGCGAAAGAGTCAGTCCAAGTCCTGTCCCCTGCATTTCACGATCAAGTTTTATGAAACGTGAGAATATTTTTTTCTGTTCCTCTTTCGGTATGCCAATGCCTGTATCGGACACAACAAAGCAAACCTCTTCCGTTCCTTTCAGGCTGCAACCCAAACGAATTTCACCCGATTCGGTGAATTTCATTGCATTATGTAACAGGTTGGACAATACCTGAATGATACGTTCCCGTTCCGAATACATCATTATAGGTTGTATGTGTGCCTCACAAACCAATTCCACCGACGAGTTATTCAATTTCGTCTTAAAAATTCCCTCCAACTCTCTTAGTAAATCATTGGCATCAAACTCCGTATAAACAAAATCTACTGTTCCCGATTCTATTTGAGAAAGATCGAAAATATCATTCACCAGGCGCAACAAGCGTTCATTATTCTCTGCAATAACATCAGCATACATTTTTCGTTCCTCTTCACTGGAAGCCGATACCATCAAACCGGAAAATCCGACAATTGCATTTAGCGGTGTACGTACCTCGTGACCCATATTAGCAATAAAGGCAGATTTCAATTTATCTGCAGAAATGGAATGTTCTCTTTCAATGGTCAGTAACCTTTGCGCATTTTTCAGTTCCGTCACATCATAAACAGTCAACACCATGTAATCTTCGCCACGAATATTCAGATAAGTACCCGATACCGATACATCGCAAGGCGTCACCTTCGTTTCATCCTCACTTAATAACTTCATGGAAGCTTCCAGATTTTTAAAACTTGCTTTCTTGTAAAAAGCTTTTCCGATAGACGCACGGATACAACATAGTTTGCATTGTTCATGCTGACCACATTCACCGGCTGCAATCGCATTTCTACAATGCAGCAAATCCCCAACTCTTTTGGTAACTCCACCTACCTGAATCGGAAGACGGTTTAAAGAATAATAATTGGTGTCACAAACCACAAAATCCTTGTCAATCAATAAGAAGTAGGCATTGATGTTCTGCAAAACCAGAGCTAACTTTTTAAGTTCATTCTCTTTGTTTTCCTTCGAATGCACCTCTTTCTGGAGTGACTGGCACTTTGCCCACATATAGATGAAGGCAGCTAACAAAACTATTATAACAATAATCGCCAGTGATGACATAGTAATAGAGTGTTTATATTGTTTTGATCGTTTCAGTGCGTAAATTTATAAAATATGTCGCATAAATAGCTGTTTATCTACATATTTATTCTAACAAAAATGCATTTATATTTCCACGAGTCAGAAATTGGTAAAAATTTCCCTTTAAGTTATTGCGGTATTAAAAAATATACTTATCTTTGCACCCGCAAACGAGAAAGGTGCCATAGCTCAGTTGGTAGAGCAAAGGACTGAAAATCCTTGTGTCCCCGGTTCGATTCCTGGTGGCACCACTTCTTAAGCAATCGGAATGTAGCGCAGTTGGTAGCGCACTACGTTCGGGACGTAGGGGTCGGGCGTTCGAGTCGCCTCATCCCGACTAAAGAAAAGCTAAGGGGTTGACAATCAACCCCTTTTGCTTTGTCGGTAGTAAAGAAGTCGGCGAAAAGTCGGCGAAGAAATTCATTGAATCGTCAACCGGGCATTTCACTCAAAAATTTAGAAATGCCTAAAAAAAATTTTGTTACTCAGAAAAGAAAGACGGCAATCGAGGAGGTTGTCGCTTGGAAGACACCGAGGTTTCATCAGGCTTCAGAGTGTTATGTGTCGTTGTCAGCTTTCGACCCGTCAAGGGGCAAGATGTGCATCAAGAAGTTCATGCTTGGCCATGTAAAAGGCAAAAGGGCACAGCGCGCATACGGTGAAGCTCTAATCAAAAGATTGACCGAGAAACTGATGCAGGGATGGAATCCGTGGATAGAGGTGGTGCAACCTCTTGAATATACCTCATTTGACGAGGCGTGCGACCGATATGAAGAGTATTTGTTGAAGCTTCTGAAGGAGCACAACATGAGGGAAGAATCGGTCATATCCTACACAAGCCGGATAAGAGTGTTGAAGGAATGGAAGGCAAAGGAGAAGATAAACCTGTATTACACCTATCAGTTCAACAACCTTCTGGTCGGACAGTTCTTGGACTATGTGTTTATTGACAGAAACAACACTTTGCGCACCAGAAACAATTATCTGGCATGGCTCAAAACCTTTTGCAAATATCTCTTGGAGCGTGGATACATCCCCAATGACCCAACCGAGGGATACTCGTGTGTGCAAAAACGCGGACAGCTCAAAAACCGCGATGTGATACCCGATGATTTACTGAAGGAACTCAAGGAATGGTTGGAAGTCAACAACAGGCATTATTTGTTGGCTTGCTATATTCTTCATTACCTTTTCGTTCGGCCGAAAGAAATGAGCTACTTGAAGGTTGGAGATTTTAGCATCAAGAAGAAAACGCTATTCCTGCATGGGAACAATACCAAGAACCATAATGATGCCCTGCTCACGATGCCCGATCATGTATTGAAACTCATGATAGACTTACATATATTTGACAGCCCGGGGAACTACTATCTTTTCAGTGACGGTTTTGCTCCCGGGCCGGAGCGTAAGAGCGAGAAGGCATTTCGGGATTACTGGCACCATTATGTGCGCAAGAACCTGAAGATGACCGACAGATACAAATTCTATTCGCTCAAGGATACCGGCATCACAAATATGCTGAGGGCCAACACGGACATTCTTACCGTGAGAGATCAGGCGCGCCATTCCTCCATTCTAATTACAGATATATACACTCCGAAAGACATACAAGAAGCCAATGGGCTACTGTTAAACTATCAAGGAGTGCTGTAAAATTCTATAATCAGAAAGTAGGAATGCTCATCTTCGCTTCCTACCTTCCATCTTTCCTACAAACGACGGCAGCCGACAACTCATCGCTACGAGGTAGTTGCCGGCTGCCATCAATCACAATCCAATCAAACGGGTCAGCCGAAAGAGACCATTGCGGCAGCACTTGGCCACGGCGGCAACACTGTTACGGACATATATATTAGGTTCGATAATAAAAAGGTTGACGATGCAAACCGAAAGGTGGTGGATTATGTATTGTATGGTAAAATGTAGGGCCCTTAAAAAAGGGACTACCGGTTAGAGTAGCCTTTCACAATCATTTCGCAAACCCATTCGGAAACGTTCTTGGGTTTTGCCCGCTTCAAAATGTCATCTGTCTCTTCGTCCAGGCAGATACTGATTTTCCGTATCGGCTTCCGGACTTTCAATCTCGGTATGTTTCGGTTGTCGAGGATGCGGTATATCGTTTGCTCTGACCGCACACCGGTCAAAGCCATAATTTGCTTGACGGTGTGCTTCTGCGCACGGTACAGGCGCACGACTTCCTCTTCCTGGTCAATGCTGATTGGTGTTCTCATTTCTCTTGTCTTTTGGTTAAAAATTCGGCCGCCTTTCTCAAAGTTCCAGCGAGGTGTGTGGCGTCTATCCTGTCTTCTATCTTCATCCGCCACCTTGGGTGTTTCCTGCGATAGAGATAGAGCGTATCGTTGTCCTCGCCGTACTCGAAGCCATACGTGGCACCAAAGCACTTCGACCCATGATGCCGTACCGCCCAGTCGCCAAGTTCCTGCATGATTCGCGCAAATTCTTCGGCTGTCGGCCGGGGCTTGTCGCCAAGAAATGTTGCTTTCTGCGTCTCGTTGAAGCAGCCGTCCTCGAATGATACGACAATGCCGTGTTCGGTATCAGTCAGCACCCAGTAGCCGGGGTGGGTGCTACTGGGTTGTAAGAGGTATTTATTCATGATTACTAATATAAAGATTTAATCATTCTTTTTGTTTCAGCACGGTCTTGTGCCATTTTGTGGTAACAATCTATTTCGTAGCATGTTCCTCCATCTTTCCAATTCTCGGAACTTAGGTCTCGGCCTTCTTTGAATATTTTTTTTATGCCTTCTAAAAACTCTTCTGCGGTCTTTTTATCACGAAATTTATTATTTGCATGATACTCACCACGTCCCCAAAAGCTATTTTCATAAGCTTTTGAGCTACTAACCCTGCTAAGGTCTGACGTAACATAGTAATATGTTTCGCCAATTTCAGGACTCCAATTGTTGTCTTCACTCTTATACTTTAAGAGCAAGTCTTTAATTTCTCCTGCAACCCAATAAGCAATTGGTTTGTTTATAAAACAATTATCATTATCAATAAGATATTCCTTGCCATTTACATTGTTAGATTGCAGGTGCAAACTATCGTTTAAAGACCAAAAGCCCTCTTTTGGTGTCCATTCAGTTACATCAAGGTCGCCCCAATGCTCAATTATGTATTTAGCAGCATTTCTCTTAGCTGCCTTCTTGTTTCTTCCATCTTCTTCCCAAAATATACCATTAGGAAGTGTTATTCTTACCCTTATTTCGGCACTGTAATAAAAGTTTGATATAAAAACAATATCTACCTTCATTTCTTCTTTGAAAGTTCGTTTTACAAATTCATGTAAAACTACTGAAGGGTTTTCGCCTCTCTTTAATATCGGTTTATTTTCCATATTATACGCCCGTCATGCCGATAGCGCAGCGTTAAGGGTTTACTTGTAAATGTTGGTTACTTGCTAATGGTGATAGTTTTGAAGGTGACTTCCGAGCCATCTCGTTTAACAAGGAAGATTCTGTGTTCGCTTCTGCTGTAAGTTGCGCTGCGACGGATGAAGCCATTCTCCTTAAGTTGATTTTCTATGCGAAACGCGCATGGGCGGGCATCTTTCAAAGTTTTGTGGCTTGAAAAAGTTTCAAACGTAAATGTTGCTTTTTCCCCGAAAGACTTGCTAACCTCTGTCGTGACCTTGATTGTGTACATAGCTTTTTACAGTTTTACCGGTGTGTCTCACCTTTCTAAGTTGTTATTGTTGTTTCTTTTATCTATTACAAAGGTACGAAATATATTTGAATTATCAAAATAAAATCCGCTTTTATTTTGATAATTAAGGTTGTTTAACACAAACAGCCGGCAACTACCCTCACGGGCGGCTGCCGGCATTCAAAAAACTAAAAACTAAAACTAAATCAATCAACTATCTATGAAAAAACAACCAAAGTTTATGTAATATCCTAACTTTTTTATAGTTAAAAAATCATCTGTTGTCACTTGTTTGGAATCCGTCGTTGAAGTCCATATTGTAGAATATGAACTGGAAGCGCCCGTCATTGGCGGTATCGTCGTCAGAAAGCCAAATGTCGACATACGGCGTATTCCCGTTCAGCCCCATGCTCTTGACGGATGCCTTGATTGGGCAGAACTCATTCGCGCCGTCCTCGCTGTAACCGTAACCGGTCGCAATCACGCCGAAATGGTGATACCAATGGCTTCCGTAAGTCTGAAGAATGGAATACCATGCGTAAGGCATTGTTATCCGGCACCATCCTGCGCCCATCCTGCTTATGCCCAGCCGGCTGCCGTCGAATGTCCGGTAATTCTCAAAGTCCGCATCACCTGTTTTTGAGCATGTGGCGACCCCCCATGCAAATGCACGGAACGGAACCCCCGTCCCGTTGTGCGAAGGGTCATGCCTCTGTTCGACGAGCCACCCGTGGAACGTGTTCTCGTCACCGAGCCCGTGGAGCACCACCACCGTGCCGGGATAGACCAGCAGTTGGGAGAACTTCCTGCCGTTGTCGAAGAACCATTTCCCGGACGGGGCGTTGATTTTTCCAACGCCGGTAGTCGGCAGCGACGTCCCGTAGTTTGAAAGGTGCAGTGTCCTGCCCCGCTGCGATACGTCCCATCTGAGGTTGAAATTGTTCGCCCACTCGTTGTTTCCGCCAAGCCACACGTTGTCATGCCTTGTCAGGTTAAAGCCGCTGCCGACTGTCGTATAAGGAGACGAGACGGCCCCCTCGACGATGACATCGGAGAACGTGCCGCCTTCTGCCTTCATGTTCTTGGCGGCAACGTTACCGTCCTTGTCCACCGTAAATGTCTTGTTTGGCGTTGAGAATGTCCGTGCGTTCACGTCACCGTAGAATCGGGCCGTTCCGTCCTTGAACTCGGCAACGGGGTTGCCGTTGTTGTCCACCCACTCGAAATGGTCGGCCACCTGCCTTATGTGCCTGTTGGTGATGTCGATGCCCGTGGCCAACAACGCCTGCTTCGACACCATGTCCGTGCGGCTCTCGGTGTACTCCGTCACAGTCGCGCCCTCTTCGAGCTTGACACCTGCGACGGTTGCGGAATTGCCCTTATGCAGCCGCACCGGTAGGATGTACCTGGGGACAGTGCTTCCCGTGCGCCAGTGCACCCACACCTTTTTCCATGTGTCCGTGAGGGCTGCGGAGGTATATCCGTCACTCACGGAGTTTGACATCCCGTCGCTGCCCTCCGCGTACACCGTGGCATGTTCCGTTCCGTAGAGGAACGATTGAAACAAGCCATTGCCCTTGACCCACATGGACAGCATGTAGTCCGTGTTGGCTTTCAGTCCGAGCGCGTTGTTGTCATTGCTCCACTGCAACACATCCACGTAAGAGCTTCCTGACGTGTTGTCGCAGTGTATCGCGGAAAACTCCCCGTAGCCGTGTTCAATTACGGTGCCGTTCTTGACAACAAGATTACTTCCGTCAAGCAGCCGTGACCCGTCAAGCAGGTTGCCGCCCGTGTAGTCGAAATCATTCTCCGACAGCGACCACCCCTTATATTCGCCCTCTTCAAGCATGGGACGGCAGATGTACAGCCGCCCTGCTTTCACGACATAGAAGAACACGGAAAGATGGCGGGTGTCGGGCCGTGTCGTAAAAGCCGTCTTCACCGTCTTGTACACTCCGTTCTCATCCGGTATCAACGACGGTGCGGCTATACGGGTGAACTCCGTGTCGCTCGTGTATTCTCGTATTTCCACAGATGCCGCCGCCGTGAATGACGATATGTCGGGCGACATGGCCATTACCGACAAAGAGTATCTCGTCGAAGGCTTCACAGGCACCTTTGGGAAACAAACACCCGCGAAAGCCTGTGCCGTGGCAGTGGAGTTGACATACACGGCATTCGAGCCCTTGTAGCCGTTGCTCTTCACTATCGAGCAGTATGTGTCTGAACCGTTCCAAGGCACCTCGTCCCGCTTCCTGAATCCGCTTCCCACGAGCAGGTTGCGAGCTCCGCCTTTGATGGCTTCAACGGAAAGCCTGATACTGTCGGATTCCACCTTTATCTGGCTTATCTGCGCCGACACCATATTGTTGTTGGCATCAAACTCGGTTTTCCCTACTTTCAGCCCGATGGCCTCCTTGTTCTGTCGGATTGCCGTGTCCCATTGCGTCTTTTTGCCGTTGTAGTCTTTTCGCAGCTCCCCGAGCTCGCTTCTGAAATTCTTGGTGTCCTGCACCCACTTTGAAGTGATCTTGTGCAGGTTGGTACCGACGAAGAGCCGGAGCGGATAGGGTGTGCCGGCCACAATGGCATCAATGTCCACATAGCCGCTGCCGTAGGCGTAGCCGGTTGCCGGGTCAACGCCGATGGATGTTATCTTTATCCGGTCTATCTCCGCAATGGCCCCGATGCCGGGATTCGAGGTCCTGACGACCTTGGCCGTGACGGCAGTCGGATTGTTGCCACGGTAGGCCTGCACGTCGGCGTAGGCATTGTTGAGGGCCGCCGGTGGCACAGCCCCGTTGTCGTCAGTGTCCACGGTGATGAGCTCCGTGGACAGCGACACGCTGACGGCATCGGAGCCCGCCTTGCCCTGCACCTCGCTCCACGTGTAGGCAGAAGTGTCCATCGGAGGATAGGGCTTGTCCCATACGGCCACGCCGAGGTACTTGCCGGGGGTGGTGCCGAGATGCTGGTCTTCGGGGGAGGGGATATAGGGACAAGGCTTGTCGCCTTTTGTCAGCTGAAAGTTCCGCACATACAGTTCTGCTTCGACACCGTCTGTGTCCGATTCGTTGTTGTCAAACCTTACCACCACGGACGACCAGTCGGCGTTCGGGTTGTCTTTTGTGGAAAAGACAACATCAAAATGTCGGTATTCGGTTGTCAGCTGCTCTTTGTTTATACGCCGCATGCACACTTCCTTCACGGCATTGTCATACAAAAGAATGTCTACAGAACTGACATGCCCATTCGTCCTGATGTCCGCAGAGATTACATATCTTTGGTTCGGCCCGAAAAGACCGTCCGTGTTGCCGCGCTTGAAGACGATGTACTTTTCCTTTTTAGAAGACGTGACCACTTTCAGTTCATTGCCCCCGACATTTTCACCGGAAGTAATCATCGCCCCCGAGAGCAGGTTTCTTCCGTCCAGGTCCGATTCAAGGTATAACGACACCCCCATGACCTCCACCGTTCCGTCCAAGTTGTCCATTCGAAGTTGCAGCCTGCCGTTGCCCGTCATGGCCGGTACATCACACACGTTCCAAAAGGCGTGCGTACCGTTGGATACACGCTGAAATGTCGGGTTGCTTACCAATGTCCCCCAACCGGGAATGCCACCAACGGGATTTGCCTGAAAAAACATGGTAGCATTGGGTGTGGTGTTACCGGACACCTTGACAACAGCATGGATGACCACCCTGCCGCCTTTGGTGAATGGTGTGAATGCCCACCACTTTTGGACCTGATTTTCTTTGTTCAGTCCCTTTATGGTGACTTTTGTGTCCCCGATTATGTGGTTGCCCTCCACCAAATTGGCGGGCGTAAAAGTCTTCCCCCCGTCGTCGGAGTAGCGGAAGTGGGTGTAGGAGGGCTTCTGTGCCCTCCTGGCCGTAAAGGTCTTCTGTGCTATCGGGTCGCCCATATTCTCCCCCTCTTATATCAATTCCGCACAAAAAGACTGTGTGGCACCCAACAGGTCGTCGTAGGAGATGGACACCTTGTAGGTGAATGCCGCCTCGTCAAGGGGCATGGGCTTGTAGCCACCGGTTCCCCACGTGGTGTCCATCGCCTTGTTGGAGGCGTATCGCCACACGCGCATGGCATGGGCCTTGAGGAACGCCAGCTCCGTTATATACTTGCCGCCCTGCTTGACCTTGAACCAGACCTCAATCGACTTTCCCTCGTCAATGCAGTCAGTGTCCGGCGTGAACTCGTCAATCTCGTAGGGGTCCGTACCGTCGTAGAGGCTGTAGACGGTGGAAGCTGTCTTGTTGTATGTACCGCTTCCCGAATCGGTGTCCTTGATGGAGCACTTGAAGATGCCCACGTTCGTGATGGCCGATGCGGGGACGGTAATCTCGTTGGTCGTGTAGCCGCTGACACCGTAGTTGCCTGCCGCTGTCAGGTCTTTCCACTGCCCCCCGACGAGCATGGCCCACGTGTAGGCGACATTGGAGCTGTCGATGTCACCGCCGCGCCACAGGTCGCAGTGGATTTTCAGCTGCTTGTCCGCATTAGTCAGCGTGTCACCGAGCGGCGCATACGCAATGGCCTGTATGTTGGCCCCTGTATTCTCCAGCTTTGTCAGCGTGACGGTCGCCACGACGGGAGCGGTGATGTGGCTCGTGGGGTCGGTATAGGTGGCCTCGCACTTGATTTGCAGGGAAGTGCAGTCCGTGAGGTTCGCCTTAAGCTGCTGCTTGGCCGACCCGGCCACGGCAGTCAGCTTCTGTGACGCAGTCGCCCCGTTCTCCTTTGTAAGCGTCCACCTGAAGCCGCTCACCCTTGCAATCTGGTCTCCCTGCAGTCCGCTTACGAGCATGAGTGGGGTGATGGTGAGGGGGCTCGCTCCGAAGTCAGGCGCAAACGACTTGTTGTCACGCTGGTACACCTGCGTGAGGGCCTTGTCAACCTGCAGGGAGAATGTCAGGGACTTGCCGTTGATGATTTTCCTTGCCGTAAATGTCTTCTGTGCTAAAATGTTGTCCATATTCTATAAATTTTAGATGATTGTCGTATTGATGGTTTTCATGCCGGTCCTGTCGAGGAAGCGGCAGATGAATGATGTGTCGCCGTTGAGGTCGTCGTATGTGACGGACAGCTCGTTGCCCGTACCGGCATGGCGTTCGTTCCACGCCGTGTCCCCCTCCGTGTATTCGCTCACCCTCAACCATACGAAGCGTGTGGAAGGCAGTTCCCGTGTTATTTCCCTCTCGTTGTACCACACGTGTATCGTATAGGTGGCCTTCCAGTCTGTCTGTTCGTCGGAATAGGAGCCGGAGCCCGGCGACGAGAATGCCTCCACGCGGTAGCCGGTTCCTCCCGGCTCGCCCTTCTGCCCGTAGGTCTCCTTGACCCACTCCGGGCTGCCGTCCTTGGGTTCGGTGGTGGTGGTCCTGCCCTTGCCGACGATGCAGAGCCACGTGGCGTTGTTGTGGCTCCAGTGGTCATAGTGCCCGGACACGGCCCCATTATACCACGCCCCGCGCTCGCAGACGAGGGGACTGCCCTCTCCCGTGCCGGATGCGGAGATGATTTCGTGATACCCGGACACGGTGAAGTTTCTCTTGGCCGACCGCAGCTCCACGATATGCGAGTCGAGGTCGTAGTCGTTGATGCCGGCGTATGTCACGCGCTCTCCCGTGGAGACATATATGATATAGGCGTATCGCCTTTCAGGGTCGGTCTGCGAGCCGAGCTGCACGATGCTGTCTTCGGCCTTGGGCTCGTCATTGGGCACGGAGGTGTCACAACCGATGCAGGTATGGTCCTTGCCGCCGACGGTCAGCGTCAGCGTGCCGCGCGTGTCGGAGAGGTCGACGAAGTTATAGAGCTTCCCGTCTTCCAAGGTCTCCTCGCCCGTGTTGACGACCAGCCTCCAGTAGTAGCGGTTCTCGGCCATCTGCGTGGTCTTGCTGATGATGTTCGAGGTCTTGGCCATGGCTTGGTCGCCGACATGGAAGTCATTGGAGATTCTCCGCTCCCCGTCGTCGGCAAGCCAGTAGCAGCGGAAGTCGCCGTTGTCGAGCACCCTCACCCTCGCTATCTCCGAGCCAGCACGCGTGAACCCTTGGTCGCCGCTCGAGAATGTGAACTTCTTCACTTCAAGCTCGGCGAACACGGCCTTCACCCGCGCCTCGATGATGTCGGCCACGGCGTGTGACCGCCCGTGCACATCAGTGTACAGGCCGAAGCCCTTGCCGTCGAGCAGCGTGCCGCTCTCCTTGAAGTCCGGGCTCGTGAGTGCCTCCATTATGGCCCGTCCCTCCTCATCTATACTTGCATTGTCGAGCTGGAGGGATTTCAGGATGGCTTTTCCAAGCCCGGAAACACCGTATTTGCCATTGAAGGCGATGCCGCCGAGGAGCGTCAGGAGGAACCGGGTGGAGTCGGGAATGTCCTTCCGCAGCAGCTTGTCCCACAATCCGCTGCCTGCACTGATGTCATTGGCCTCGTCGGCATATCCTGCACTCACTTTTTTGGCATCGAGAGTGAGGTATTGGCCGAACCTGTCGAGAGCCGCAAGCACGGACATGTTGTCATGTGTATGTCCGAATGCCCCGTCGCCCTTGTAGGCAGCCGTAATCTCACGGGCGAGATATTCGAGGATGGCGGCAGCCGTCGTAACATTCCATTTGTCGGAATAGGGATTCTGAACCGGAAATAACGCCCCACCGCTCAGCTGCAGCCTGTCCAGCTCAGCCAGACGTGGGGCGACCGTAAAAGACGCTACATCAGGGATTTTGATGTCCAGCACCTCTGCCGGCATGTCTGTCCGGGAAAGATTGAGATAAGGCCGGGCATCGGCGTATTTGTAGGTGAACGTGTAGCTTGAGGGCAGCTCCTTGGCCTTCCAAGTTACATCGCTGTCGGTGACGACTATCCTGCGGATGCCGGCATCCACATACAGGTATTTGCCGAGCGAGGGGAAGAAGTCGAGCAGCCATTTGCGCTCGTCACGGGAGAGAAAGCCCGTGTTTTTCTTGAATTCACGCTCGGTGTCAACACGGTATTCCTCCGATTCATTTTCTATCTCCACGACGCTGTGGGTGTGCTTGGCGGTATTCTCAGAGTCGCCGTAAGCGCGGAAAGTGTCTATCCCGCCCAACGAGTTTTCGAACAGTACCCACTGCTCCTCTTCACTTCGGATGTCGGAGGCGTAATACCGTTGGATATATGTCAGACGTGTTCCTGAAGCGTCTTCCACCCATATATCGTAGTAGGACGGCAGCTTGCCCAGTTTGCCGGCAATGATGGCATACTGGACAGGAACCGTCCACACCGAGCCGTTGGAGAGATTGGCCATGGTGAGTGTGGTTTCGTCGTACTTGCCGTTTGCATCCACATACGCCTTGCAGCGCACCACGGAATCAACCACCGCATAATAGGTCAGAAACTCGGGCGTGTAGTAGGTTACGGGCTTGACCGTGGGCTGCCAAGTAAGAAAATTAGCCTTTAGAAAATTGACGGCGGAGTCGGCAAAATGGTCAATGCCGGCACGCAGGACGGAGAATGTCCACGAAAATGTGCCGGAAGCACCAACCTCGGCAATGTCCACCTTGAACCGGCGAACGATGGAGGACTGCCTGTAGGCATCGGAAGTGTCCTTCAGCTCGAAGGAGAGCAGGGGCGAGACGATGTTTTCCAAATCCACCTCGATGCGGTTGGACTTGTTCGGCGTGTAGGTGTGCCGGACAATGGCCGTGCCCGTACCGGCATCGCCCAGCACGAAAGTGATCTCGTTGCGGGTTGATATGACGAAGTGGTTCATCGAGCCTGAGAGACAGAGTTCGTCAGGTTTCAGCAATATATCCATAGGCCTTTTGCCGACTCTCCCGGAAAGGGAGAAAACCGGATTGTTGGTTATACATTATATTATTGTCAGGGCAAATTTACGAGAAAAGGATATTCCCCTAAAGGACACTACGCCTTCACTTGGGGACACACTCCAGCCATACCTCCGTCTTGGTGAATTTCCACTTGCTGTGCCTCCAGAACGAGCCGTGGCGCAGCATCTGCGAGGTGAATGAAACCTGCCGGCCATAAGGCGTGCCGACATATCCGGCCGACGGAACGGGCGGATAAATGGTGGTGAACGTGCGGTCTTTGTCCAGACCGGCATTCTCATATTCACCGCCGCTGACCTCCGTCTGCCGCTGCCTTCCCACCCACTTGTAGGCCGCCTTCATGGCCGGCAGTTGCTCTGTAATGGCGGGGGCCGGCACCGTAGGCTCCATGAGCGACACGGTGCGCAACTCCGACTCCACAGGCTCATTCTTGCCACCAAGGGTGAACTTCAGCTTGTTGAAGAAGAACGTCACGCCACGAATGACCACCTTGGCGTAGGATGGCAGATTCTGCTTCTGCGACTGTGAGAGCAGGAGACGGGCCTTCATCTCGTGCAGGGAATTGCGCAGCAGCAGGTCGTAGTCGCGGTAGAACCGCTCGAAGATGCCGTCGGCCCCATGGTAGTAGAGTGCGTAGCTGAAGATGCGGGGACGGGAGGCGTCATGGATGTCGTAGGACGATACGGTGCCTTCCGGCCGGCCCAAAGAGAGATAGCTGAAGGCAAGCATGGTCTTCTGTTTGCTTGCCGACTCCGAGTCCGCCTCCTTATCCTCGCCGGCCACCACCATCTTGGAGTTGCGTGAGATGTAGGAGCCGACAAACAGATAGGTGCCGAAGTCGGTGGTGACCTCCGCACCGTCCACGGTGCCCTTGTGCCTGAGCTGTCGGAACTCGGGCATGAGGTCGGGAATCTTGACTTCCTTGGCCTCGAGGTCTTCGCCGGTGTTGTAGTCCTGCGAAGCCTCTCCTATTTTGGTGATGACCTCGTAGTCGCCGGAGAATCCCTGCTTGTAGAAGGCCCCGTCAACCGGATTGAAGTAGGCACCGGGATTGGCTTTCTCCATGTCGTCGATATCATCGTAAGAATTGGAGATGTCGGTGTCCACCTTGTCGGCGGACGCAAGCGTGATGCGCCGGTAGTCCTTTTCCGCCTTATACGAGATGACCGGTTCCGAAACCATGCAGCGGGTGAGGTCTTCGGCCGGCGGGGCGGCGAGGGCGTCTTTCAGGAAAATGACACCGGCCGTGCGCCTGCCCTCATCGGAAGTGAACTCGCAGCAGAACTTTTTCCTGAAAACGGCTATGAAGTCGGCGCAGGTGACATCGGGCACGAGGTCGGCGACCTTGATGCGCCCATTTACAATGGCATCCATGACATTGTTCACGACCACCATCTTGGAGAACGGCTCGGTGCGAGTGAAGAAATTGTCCTGCAACTCGTAGCCGAAGTGGGCGAAGATGCGCCTTAGGAGATGGTTGGCCCGAATGAACGGCGATATGTAGTAGCCGGGGGCAAGCGTGATGGGCACCTCACCCACATACTCGGTGCGCTGCACGGCATTGTAAAAATCGCAACCGTCACTGGAGACATCGGGCGAAAAAGCCGTGATGGCGGGCTCGGTGACAAGCTGGTAGCCCCGACCTATCCATTTCCACACATCCTTAGTCTTGACCGTAGTCTCTTTGCCGTAGGCATTGATCATTTTGTAGTCAAAACCCGAATCCACGCCCGAATCGTCCGTGACGAGTATGGGGAAGATGCCGTACTGTTCATGGGTGTTGTCGCGCAGACGGCGGCAGAACTCTATGCAATCCTGCACGGGCGTGTTGGAGCCGATATGTGGCACTTGCACGTACTCATCCTTGAAGATGTCCTTGAGCTTCACGTTCTGGATGCGGGAGTAGAACGAACCATCGTTGATATAGAACGAGGTGGCGATGTTGCCTTTATATTGGGCGGACAGCACCACCTGCCGGCACTGGGCGAAGTACTCGCCATCCTGAATGGCCACGTCTGCGGCGGCCATCTTGGTGCGGCGGCCGAACAAATCGGGGAAGCCGAGCAGGCGGCGGTTGCGCTCTGAAGCGGGCAGTTCGAGCGGCGTGGTCTGTTCGCCGTAGTCGTTGAAAAAGGGATTGGTGCGTTCCACCTCTATTTTCGTGTCGGGCTTGAGGTTGTAGGCCTCGCCCTTTTCAAGATTTGTGATGCGCATGGTTATTTGCTTCCTATCTTGCGTGCCTGGTCACGCAGCTGTTGTTTCTGTTCTATTTCGTCGAGTGCCACGGAAGCCGGGATGCCTTCCGAGGCGAGCCGGTCGAGGAGGAGGCACAGGCGGTCGAGGACGGGTGAGGTCAGAGTGGAAGGCTGCGACGCCGTCGCAGCGTACCCGACGGAAGGGGCCGGAGCCGATGGGCCGGATTGGGGGGAGAGGAAACCGCCCGAGGCACGACCGGCAGCCTGCCGGATGAAGAATTTGTTCATGTCGAGAGTGCGGATGGTGCCGGCACGCTGGGCGTGGTCGATGATGTCGATGAGTGGCGAGACGGTGGGATTCTCCACGGCGGCATTGGAGGCCACCCATTCCTTGCTTCGCCCGGCCGGGCCTTCGCCCACAATGACCGTCGGCTTGTTCACATAGCCACGCTTGGAAGGCTCATAGGCAGCATGGAATAGACGGCCGTCCTGCTCCCGCTCAACATCGATGCTGCCACCTGACTCAAGGCCGGTGGTCACACGGGTGCCGGAAGCAGAAGAGCTGCCGGAACCGCCACTAAGCGTGAGTTTCTTCACTTTTTGTCGTTCGGAGTTTGCCGCAGCAAGTTGGGCCAGACTCGTAGCCGAGATGAGTGCTGTTACAATTCCTGCTGCCACAGGATTTCCCTTGAATGTATGCCATGCCCCCATGATGGCTCCGGCCGTGTCTGCAATGATTTTAGAAGCAGTCATGGCAAAATCAACATCAGCATACTTTTTCTGTATTTTCAATGTCTCGTTTGCCTTTTTCTTCTCCAGCTCTGTGGTGTCCTTGCCTGCATTCTTGGCAGCCTCTATCTCGGCATCATACTTGGCATTGACATTGGCCACTTCTGCATCCTGAAGGGACTTAAGTGCATTTCCGAAGAGATTGCTATAATAATCAAACGACTCTTTCCAACGATCGAACTTCATCTGCTTGACGGCTTCCTCATATTCCTCCTCCGTCATCATCTTGTTCTGGAGATGCTGCTTGAGCTGCTCGAGCTCGGCATTGTAGAGTTCCTGCTGTGTGGCCAGCCCGTACTGTTGGCGGATTTGGAACTTACGCTCCTCAAACTCTTTCGTGAGGTTGGCCACAGCCTGTTCCTTCTCCTGCTGCGTGGCTCCTTTTTCATCAAGGCTTTTCTTGAGCTGTTCAAGCTCGGCATCGAACAGTTCCTGCTGCGTGGCCAATCCATACTGCCGGCGAAATTGCAGACGGTCAGACTCCGCCTGCTCTGTGTGCTTGCTTATGATTTTTGCTTTCGCAGCCTCGTATGCCTCGGTCAGTGCCACTTCGTCCTCGCCGTTTTTCCGGGCTATCTCGAGGGCGGATTTGTAGAAAGCCTCCAAGGAAGAGAGCTGCAGCTTGTGGTCAAGCTCCTGTTTGTCCCGGTCGCTCATGCCTGCCTCCTGCATTTGGCTGAGCGCATCATAGTATTGCTGTCGGGCTGTCAGTGACTTTTCCCAAAAGGCCTGTCTGGCTTGTTGCTCATTGGCCTCTTGTGTGAGGATGACACGCTGCCGCTCATTGCCGTCTTTTATCCGCAATGCCTTGGCCTTGCGGGTGTAGCTTTCCTCTATGGTCAATACTTTGGCGGCATGGGCCGTCTCAAGTGACACGACAGCCCCGTCATATTCTTCTCTGGTCTTCTTGCGAGTGGCAAGTTCCTGCTTGAGTAAATTCAGACTGTCATTGTAGGAGGCCTGCTCCGCATCGAGTTCCTGCTTTCTTGCATTGCCGAAAAAAGCTTTGTCCTGCCGGCCCACCTTGTCGGTCTGTGATGTCTTTTTGCCAGTAGAGGAGTGGGTATTCTCAAGACCGGCCTTGCGCTTTTCCAATGCCGCTATCTGGGTGTCTATCTTTTTCAAAGATGCCATGTCGCCCACCTTAATGGTCAGTCTCTTTGCTTTCAACGCATCTATTTTCTTATCAATGGCATCGAGAGCAGCTCCAACCGTGCCAACATTGGCTTTGGAACTGTCGCTGCCCTGACCATTTCCATTATCTGTAAATAGCTTTTTACCAAACTCCTTTCCAATGGCATCAAGGGAAGTGTCTATGACTTTTATTTTGTCCGCAGTTTCCTGTAATTGACGGGACATCGCTGATACATTTCCAGAATAGCCCATAGCAGCATTAACATAGCCAGGAGCGACAGCACCACCAGAAGTCTGTGGACGCCCAGCATTGTTTTTCGTAAATTCAGATTGCTCTTTCTTGAAATTAGCCAGTTCTTGCTGTTGCTGTCGGTATTTGATAATCAATTCAGCCTTTTGCTTACCCAAGTCTTTGATAGCAGACTGCGCTCCCTCCAATAAAGCCTTTTCCTTGAGGGCGTTGAGATAACGTGTCAAGGCTTGTGTATTTTCATCGTAAACCTTTCCCTCACGAGAGAGTTTAGCGGTGTAATCAGGGACAATCTTCTGAAGGGCAGCAATAGCGTCCTTACGCTCAGCAAGAGAAAGCGAATTGTCATGGATACGCTTAGTGAGCATCTCTATCTTAATGCGTTCTTCCTCTACCTTGCGACCAGCTTCAGACTGTATGTCGTTGAGCTTTTTCTGTGCTACAGTGGCAGCGTCGGTACGCTTGTTAAACATAAGCAACGCACCGACAACGAGCGTGATGCCGCCGAACACCAGTCCCCATGGAGACAACTTGAGCACGATGTTGAAAGCCTTCTGCAGTGCAATGGAGCGTGTCATGGTCTTGTTGAGTACGGCGTGCCGGAGAACGGACAGTTCAAGCAAGGTATTCTCTACCGCCAGACGGGCTGCTTTGAGTTTGCTGATGACCACCATGCGCATGCCCCATGCCCAAGCCGCTTTCTGCCCTACCACGTAGGCCGCATAGGTAGCGGTGAGGAGTGCTACGGCTTTACCCAGAGCAAAGAGCGTGTCACGGTGTTGCACAAGATACTTGATGGCATTGATGACAGTTATTTGGATCTGCCCGTAGACATCGGCAAACTCCTCCTGCAAGGGTAGCAGTGCTTCACCCAGGTCGCGTTGTGCGTTCTCCAATGCCACCGTGCGGCGGGTGGCACGGTCGGCGGCAGAAATGTAGGTCTCGCCGGCTGCGGCCAACTGCCCTTCGACAATGTTGGCCACACCTTTCATAAAGTCGCCCGTCTCTTTGGTCTTCTCTCCTATCTCGGCGGCAGAGAGACCGAGGTTGTCGAGTATCTGTGGGGATTTACGGCCAAGACCGGTGACTATGGAGTCTACCATATAGTCGAGCGACTGCCCGGTCTGCTGTGCTTTGAGCTGGGCGAAGGAAAGGTACTTTCCGAGGTCTTCCAGTGGTATGCGGAAGTCTTTGGCCTTTACGGCAGCCTTCATGAGCTCGATGTCGGACACCGTGCCCTTGGTGGCTTTTCGAAGCTCGTCAAGAAGTTCCGGCCGGTCAAGTCGCTTGAAAGCATGGGTGATGCCGTCGGCTGACTCGGCCAACTCTACGCTCTTGGAGATGGTATCGGACAACGTTCCGGTAAGCGACTTAAACCATCCGATAGCTGTCTCTATACCCTTTACGGCAAGCTGTCCGAAAAAGAAGTTGTTGTATTCGTCCGAGCTGGCAAGTTCCTTGAAGTTCTTGGCATTCTGCTTCAATTCTGCCATCCGTGCATTGACTGTCTGAAGGCGACTTTCAAGGTCGGCATATTGCTTGGGATTGAGTGCTTGTGACACATTGTCAAGTTCCTTTTGTAAGGACTTTGACTGTTTCCTAAGTTGCGACATGGTCATCGCATTGGTGTCAAGTGACTTTGTCTGCTCCTGGATTTGGGAAGTAAGTTCCTTTATCTGCTTGCCCGTAACCTTGTAACTGGCTGCAAGTTTTTTATATTGCTCTGTTTCTTTTTTGCCTGAAGCCTCCAGTTTTATCATCTGCTGAAGACGCTGCTTGTTCTCATTTCGGAGAGAAGCCGACTGTGTCTCCAGCTTGTGGATTGCCTGTTGTGCTTTTGCCGTCTTGACATCGACAACATACTCTATTTCGTCTTGTGAGAGATGTTTGCTTGACATAACTATTATGGATTAACTGCTTTTTCAAGTTGGTTATGGATGGCTTGCCTGACTTCATCGGTAAACCCGTAACGGAGTTGGGGGAATGTCTCATGATAGAGGACACCCCAGACAACACGGTTGTAGAGTGCGAGGTTACGGCGTTTGAATTTGGCGACCCTGTCATTCCGCTGTCGGTAAGCCATATCCAAAAAGCGGAGATACGGGAGTATCTTGACAAAGATGGTTTGCGATTCGCCGGTAATCTGGCTGTTGAAAGAATGCTTGGATAGGGAGGTCTGTAACCGTCCCGTCCGTAGTTGGTAATTGCTACGGACTACGGACTCTTGAGTGGCATGGATTTTCAGTATGCCATGCTGAAGGGTGTCGTGAACAAATTTCTTACGAACGAGACTGTCTGTTATCATACTTGCTTTTATGGCGCAAATATAATAACAGACAGCAAATGTAGAAAGGACAAATAAGTCCTAATGTATATGGGTCATTTCATTAAGCGGCGATAGACCGGTATGCCTATGAATGGAGTGAGTATTCCACAAATCCCTACGTAGAACAACTTCACTTGCAAAGGCTCTCCATGTGTAAAGAAAGGCATTAGCATGAGAGTCACCAACAGGCATATAGCTTCAAAAAATACCATAATCCTTAATATTTAATCCATTGCAAATATAACATTTATAACTGAATGTCGCAAGTCATTCTGCAACTAATTCACTCTCTATTGCTCTGAACAGCTCAAGCACGACCTGTCGACATCAAATTTATTTCGTTTGTAAAGGGCAGCACGCCTCACGGCGGGCATACCCCGGAAATTTAGAAATTGCCTAAAAAGAATTATCTCTCCTTGAACATCCATTTGAACGACAGCCCCTGCGAGCCGGGACGGTTGCAAAAGTCGAAGCCTGCCTGATGGAGTGCTTCAAAGACTTGGTTGGTGGCGACCTTGGCCGACGGGTCTATCTCCTTGATGGCCTGCACCACTTCTTCGGTGGAAAAGAAGTGGGTGGCTTCGGCCGGAGCGGAAGCCGGGCGGTAGGTCACTTGCAGGGCAGCCACATAGATGCTGATGTCGGTAATGGGCTGCTCTTGGGGTTCTTTCTTATTACTCATTGTCTGATATATTTGAGGTTTGACGATGGTCGGCCTCTCCTGATGGGTCGACCGAGGTGAGAAACGTGCCGAAGTCCTTACGCAGGGAGCGTAGGGTGTCGAGGAATGTGAGGGCTGCCTCAGGCTTGATGGTATGGGTATCGCGCCACTGGTCGATAAGGAAGTCCTCAATAGCCTGAAGACGCTCGGTACGCTCGTAGATATAACCTGGGTCGAGCATAGCTTCGAGGGTTTCGGTGGCTTGCTCGTTAAGATGAATGAGGGTGGTTTTCATTGCTTGCCTCCTTTCTCAAAAGAGAGACTATAAAGAGTATAGTATCCTTTACCTTCCTTGGATTCGACTCTAATGCACGCATCTCCACCCATGTAAACCACTTTGTTTTGAATAGCCACCTTACAAACACGACACAGGTTTGATACTATATTTCCTGCAACATCTCGCTGTATAAAATAGACTTCTTGCCCATCTTTCAAATTCTCAACAACGTCTTTTGCTTTTTGGCTAAAATAGAATACTGCAGATTTGGCTCTATGCTCGTATCGTAGTAGACAAGTTTGCATACAGGCTGCGATCTCCATTCCTTTTCTTTCTACTTCTTGCCTTGAAAATACTACATCAAACTCTACGACCATTTTTTCCATATCGGGAAAAGCCATTTTTATTTCCATTTCGGCGGTAGTTAAGTCTTTCATTTTTCGCCTCCTTCTTTTTCTGATTTGTTTAAACGGTAAACCAACCAGGCGGCGCAGGCAATGGCTATGGTTGAGAACAGGGGCTGCTGCTCTACGGCGACGGCTGCGCCTGTGAGGCACAAAGATACGAGATTGATACGAATTACCAAACGACGGGTGACGGTGAACTCACAGATGCGGCTGTAGAGCTCGCTTTTGGTGTCGAGCCAAAGGTTGAGAGACTTGATTTTGCGCTGTATCGTAGCACGTACGTCGATAGGCTGCTGCACTTGGGCAGAAGGCTCGAAAGAAATTGTCTGTTGCATATCTGTCTCTTATACACATCTCCGAGCCCACGAGACGGAGCTACATCTCG
>OWIH01000234.1_pt1 | contig 23393 bp, 29 predicted proteins | sample 1732891 | NCBI WGS metagenome assembly OWIH01 (sample SAMN05065765, study PRJEB22554) | human gut metagenome | biome: ENVO:2100002; feature: ENVO:00000062; material: ENVO:00002003 | host: Homo sapiens | place: USA
ACGAGATGTAGCTCCGTCTCGTGGGCTCGGAGATGTGTATAAGAGACAGACAATAAGCCATGGAGAAAAATAGTAAAGAGGAGAATATCTGATGGCTGAAACAATAGTTAAAGTGTATAAAGAAACGTCTTCAATTATCAATCAGTGTGATATATTTAAAAATGTTGAGTTTATTGAATATGTTAAAGAGGTTGATTCTGTAATAGAGGTATCTAAGATAATTTTTCCTAAAGTTATAGTTCTGACTCAAGCATGTGATTTACTACAGGATCATAATGCTAGGAAAAGAAATGAAAGTGACGAACTCGCTAATCAAGACAAATTTTTAATCTCTGTTATCGTTGCCCCATTATATAATTTTGAGGATTTTCGTTTGGGAGAACATTTGTCCCAAATTGGATTAAATATGCAAAATATGGGGAGAAGGAGTAAGAGTAAGTGTGGTAATATTATTCAAAATGAAGATAAGAGATATCATTATTTGAATTTTGATAAAAATGTACCAATAACCGAATGTGTCATTGATTTTAAACATTATTTTACAGTCAACATTAATTATCTGGATTCGGTTTATAAAGAACAATATATCTGCTCGATTGATAGTTTGTATAGAGAACTAATCTCTCAAAGATTTTCAAATTTTTTATCGCGAATAGGTCTCCCGGACCCAGCAGAAATGTAGGGATATAAAATCAAATGTAGGGGCCACCTCCGGGCGGCTCTTTTCATACCTCAAAACAAACAAAGAAAAGGCAGCCTAATCGGCCGCCTCATCCTCCGAAATAAAATTGTTTATGAATTTTTTAATTTCAGTTGTGGGAGTAGTTCCCATTATGTCGCATTTGGCCTTGAATGCATCCAGGACCTCTGGTTTCAAGTCAAGAGGAAAACGGACATACTTAGTGCGTAGATGCTTTTGCTGAGATGTATATTTCTTATCTTCAGACATGTGGGGCCTCCTAATATTTGATAAATTGGATGGTACTGCTGATGATTAAATACAAAAGTATTATAATTACCAGCAGTTTTGATGCTAAAAGGATACTGCCTAATATTGGCTTCTTTTTGAGCATTGTTATCATGAAAGACTTGTGGTATAATATTGTTGGAAGGAAAGGGGCTCGCGCCCCAATCCCTAAACGATTTTGGTAAGTGCTTCAATCACCAGCAGGATGATGTATGCTTTTACCAGTAGCTCAATGAGTTGGTCGCACAACTTGTTGAGCTTTTTGATTTTCTTTGGTAAGTCTTTCATGTGTTCACCTCCTTTCTATGATTTAATTATAGCATATACGTACGTATATGTCAAGCGAAATATGTACATTTATAAGTTTTTGCATCTGCGGATATTTGCAGGTGCTTTTATTATGCCATGACAAGAGGTGGTGATTATGCCAAGACCCAGGAGCCCTAACAGGGACAAAGCGCTGCAGCTATGGCTGGACAGTGGGCAAAAACGTCAGTTGAAAGACATAGCTGCCGAGTTGCAGGTATCAGAAGAACAGATTCGTAAATGGAAAAATCAAGACAAGTGGGATAAAGTAACGTTACCAAATGCGAAAGGTAACGTTACTAATCATAAAGGAGCTCCTGCGGGTAATCAAAATGCTGTTGGCCATGGGGCTCCAAAACAGAATAAGAACGCAGAAAAATACGGTTTCTTCAGCAAGTACTTGCCTGAGGAGACCGTTTCCATTATCCAGGAGATGCCCACGGACCCGCTGGACATCCTATGGGACCAGGTGCAGATAGCCTATGCTGCCATTATCCGGGCGCAGTCCATCATGTATGTGAGGGACCAGAAGGACGTGACCATCACTAAGATAGGCCAAAAGGATGGGGAGACGGTGACGGAGGAGCGCTGGGAGGTACAGCAGGCCTGGGACAAGCATGGCAATTTCCTGCAGGCGCAGGCCAGGGCCCAAAAAACGCTGGAGGGCCTTATCAAACAGTATGATGAGCTCCTGCATAAAAACTGGGAGCTGGCCAGTGAGGAGCAGAAAGCAAGGATTGCACAGCTCCGGGCCCAGACGGATAAGCTAACCGGGAACAACCAGGAGCTGGAGGACATGGAGGAGATAGAGGAGGATATCTATGGCAGCGGTAAATAGGTTTGTCAGGAAAAAGACCATCCCGTTCAACTTTTCCGAAAAGCACAAGGATTATATACGCAGGTGCGAAGCCTGTATGTATAACGTGGCGGAAGGTGCGGTCCGTGCCGGCAAGACAGTGGATAACGTGTTTGCCTTCGCCCATGAATTAAAAACCACACCAGACCGGATCCACCTGGCCACTGGATCCACGATGGCCAACGCCAAGCTTAACATCGGTGACGCCAATGGCTTTGGCCTTGAATGGATATTCCGTGGTCAATGCCACTGGGGGAAGTACAAGGACAATGAAGCGTTATTCGTCAAAGGCCCTGCGACTCACGGCAGGCAGAAGATTGTCATATTTGCAGGCGGAGCAAAGGAAGACAGCTTTAAGAAAATCCGCGGCAATTCCTACGGCATGTGGATTGCAACTGAGATTAATCTGCATCATGACAATACCATCAAGGAGGCATTCAACCGTCAGCTGGCAGCCCAGCGCCTGAAGGTGTTCTGGGACCTGAATCCGGATAACCCAAGAGCACCCATCTATGCGGAGTATATAGACAAGTATCAAAGGCAGGCAGATGCAGGGGACTTCCCGGGCGGATACAACTATATGCACTGCACCATCTACGACAACATCAACATTACCACAGAGCGTCTGCGGGAGGTCGAAAGCCGGTATGATAAGAACAGTATCTGGTACCTCCGGGACATCAAGGGAATGCGCGTGGTGGCCAACGGCCTTATCTATCGCCGGTTTGCTGATGATACAAGCACCAAGCAGTACACGTTCCGCCTGACAGATAAGCCTAAAGACATCATGGAAATTATTCTGGGGATTGATTTTGGCGGCAGTGGTTCCGGCCATGCCTTCACGGCCACAGCCATTACCAGGGGATACCATAACGTGGTTGTCCTGGCATCAGAATGGATTGGCTGCAAGGACGAGAAGGGGAACCAGATAGAGATTGACCCAGAAATGCTGGGGACCATGTTCTGTAACTTCTGCCAGAAGATAATCAGCAGGCACGGGTACATCACAACAGTGTATGCAGACAGCGCAGAGCAGACGCTGATAGCTGGCATCCGGAGCAGCCTGCGTAAACATGGACTTGGATGGGTGCGTGTAGAAAATGCACTGAAGACTGAAATTAATGACAGGATTAACGCCACCGCCATACTGATGGCACAGGGGCGTTTTTATTATGTCCAGGGAGAGTGTCAGAGCCTTGTGGATGCTCTAAGCACAGCCGTGTGGGACCCAAAGGAATTGACGAGGAATGTCCGGTTAGATGATGGTACAAGCGATATTGACAGCCTGGACAGCTTTGAGTATACGTTTGAACGGCAGATTAGCAGGCTCGTAAAGTATGGATAGGAGGTGAGGAGACGATGAGATTCACAAAGATGCTGGACTTAATCACGAATGTCCTGAATAAGGATGCGGACACGCAGGTGGATGTGTGCCTGACATCCCAGATGGCGAACCAGATAGAGTTGTGGACCCGGATGTATGAGAACTGGTCCCCCTGGGTGAATAACAAGGACGTGCTCAGTGCGAACTTAGCGCCGGCCATTGCCTCAGAGATTGCGCGCCTGGTGACATTGGAGCTTAAATCTGAGGTTACAGGTGGAACGGCGGCGGATTACCTGAATGAGCAATATCAGCGTAAGGTGATCAAGGATTTGCGCCGGTATGTTGAATACGGATGTGCTAAAGGCGGCCTGGTGATGAAGCCGTACATTACCCAGCAGGGTATTGAAGTACAGTTTGTACAGGCTGATTGCTTCTTCCCGTTATCTTTCGATAGTTCCGGTCGGATTACGCAGTGTGTATTCACAGAGCAGTTCCGGAAGGGTCAGAAGATATACACCAGGCTGGAGGTGCACACGCTGCAGGGAAAACAGGTACATATTACCAACCGTGCATTTGTGGCCACAAATGATTACAGCCTTGGCAGCGAAGTGGTGGTCAGTTCCATAGACAGGTGGTCGGAGCTGGTTCCGGAGCTGCTACTTGAGGGGGCAGACCGGTTGCTGTTTGGGTACTTTAAGGTACCGTTGGCCAATGCGGACGATTCAGACAGCCCACTGGGCGTATCTGTGTTTTCCAGGGCCGTGGACCTGATCCGGGAGGCAGACAGGCGCTATTCCAACATCTGCTGGGAGTATGAGGGGACACAGCTGGCTGTCCATATTGCCACCTCCCTGCTAAAGTACAACCAGGACCGGGACAAGTTTGAGTATCCGGGAGGTAAGGAACGGTTATACCGAAACGTGGAATACAATACGGGCGCAACGGATAAGCCATTCATTGACACATTCAGCCCAGGGATAAGGGACACGGCCTTGTTTAACGGATTCAATAACCAGCTAAAGCTGGTGGAGTTCAACTGTAACCTGGCCTATGGCACCCTGTCAGACCCACAGAGCGTGGATAAGACAGCCACTGAGATTAAGACCAGCAAGCAGCGCTCTTATGTGATGGTCTCTGACACCCAGATGGCCCTGTAGGATGCCTTGGAAGACCTGGTGTATGCTATGAGTTTCTGGTCGGCGTTATATGGATTGGTTCCGGCCGGCAATGATTACGAAGTGTCATCTGACTGGGATGACAGTGTGATGGTTGACGCAGAGACTGAGCGGGAGCAGGACCGCAAGGATGTAGCTATGGGAGTTATGAGATTAGAGGAATATCGGGCTAAGTATTATGGAGAAACCCTGGAAGAGGCAGCCAAGAACCTGCCAGAGCCGGCACTGACGGAGGAGTGATGTTGTGGCTAAAAAGATACTGATAGTGATGGGCACTGTGTTACTGATTATTTTGTCTATCGCATTGAAATGCAGTCGTATTGTATGGATTGTGGGGTGAAAAAACGTTGACGCCTGAGGAACTTGAGAAGCTGCCTAAGCCGCTTGAGCGAACCATGACGGCCCTGGAACTATCCATCATGGACGAAATCATACAGCGTATCAAGGAGGCGGCACAGATTACTCCGGTCATTGACTGGCTGCTGGTCAGGATGGATGCCATAGGGGCAAGCCGGATCCGGATTAAGCAGCTGATTAGTAAGGCTTTGGAAAAGACTGACCAGCAGGTGGATGATATCTACGAGCAGGCGGTCAAGTCTGACTACATCCGCAACAAGGCAATCTATGAGGCTGCTGGCAAGGACTACCAGCCCTATGAGAACAACCAATGGCTGCAGCAAGTCGTGGATGCTGCCAGGAGGCAGACCAAGGGCAGCCTGCGGCCGCTGGAGAACATCACCCAGACCACGGGCTTCAACATGCCGATGGGCGGCAAGAAGGTATTTACGCCGCTATCTGAATACCTGGAGCGTAGCCTGGACAAGGCCATGATGGGGATTACAACCGGGGCTAAAACGTACAGTCAGGCCATTGGTGGGGTGATTGACGAGATGACGGCCAGCGGCATCCGGACGGTGGATTATGCATCTGGAAAGTCCGACCGGATTGAGGTGGCAGCAAGACGCGCGGTGATGACGGGCGTGGCCCAGATGACAGATAAGGTCAACGAGAAGAACATGGAGGCACTGCAGACAGACTACTGCGAGGTGGATTGGCACATGGGGGCCAGAAACACTGGGACAGGCTATCAGAACCACCAGAGCTGGCAGGGGAAGGTCTATAGCAGTGAGGAGATGCGGACCGTTTGCGGAAAAGGGCAGATGCTTGGCTTTGGAGGAATTAACTGTTACCACATCGCCTTTGCCTTTATACCGGGCATAAGCAAGCGCAAATACACGGATGAGTGGCTGGCAGAGCAGAACCAGAAGGAAAATGAGAAAAAGGTATATAAAGGCCGGGAATATGACACCTATGCGGCGTTGCAGCATCAGCGCCGCCTGGAGCGGACCATCCGTAAACAAAAGCAGGATGTGGAACTTCTGGAAAAGGCTGAAGCAGACAAGGAAGATATCACGGCGGCTAAATGCCGGCTGCGGCTGACCAATAAGACCTATGTGGATTTTTCTAAGGAGATGGGCCTGCGGCAACAACGGGAGCGGTTGAAGGTTGCCAGTAGTGATACTCAGGCAGAACGTGGAATCGCGTCTAAAAAGGGAGCAACCGGAGCCACAGGAAAAGTAGACTTAGAATACATTGGGTCACCTGAATATAAGGCAAAGTTTAACCAGATTACGGATAAACTGGAAGTGAATGAGAGCATATACCAGAGAGCCAAGGCTATGTTGACGCACCGTAATGGAACGGATAAAGAAGATATGTACCTTCTGGATAAAGAGAGTGGAAAGGTTGCTGGTTCTCAGACTGGAGGAAAAACAGATTATGAAGTTGTTTACAATGCAAGCTTGTCAAACGCAGTCAAGGCTTACAAACCAGATTCCTTAATTAGTATACACAACCATTCAACCAATCTTCCACCGACCGGAAGTGATTTTACTTCCAATGGCCTTCATAGATATTCACTTGGAGTTGTTGCTTGCCATGATGGGACGGTATATACATATAAAGCTGGGAAGCGTATATTCACGGCTGGATTATTTGACGGAAGGATTGAAAAATATAAGAATTGGCCGTATAATATGAACGAGATGGATGCTCATAAAAGGGTCCTGGATGAATTCGTGGAGGAATATGGAATAGAGTGGAAGGTGATTCGGTGAAGAAGGAAAAGAACTTCAGTTACTATGACGGTCCGGTGAAAGACAGCGGACGAACAGCGGAAGAAATTGAAAAGGCAATTGAAAAAGAAAAAGAAAGATGCGACAAGATGACATCATGGGATGAAGCATACGAGCACTAAATACCACCAGTCGATAATGACCGGTGGTATTTTATTTGTTGCGATATCGCAACGGAAACACGCGGGATTATCCCGGGTGTTATTTTTATACTCAAAACCGGTCAGATGATAAGACCTAAAACAGTCAGCCGTTGGTGGATGGTTACACACCTACAAATAACCTAAGGACGGGCAGGAAAGGAAAAGAAGATGAAGACAGAGGATTTACAGGCAAAGGGGTTAACCCAGGAACAGATTGATTATGTCATGGCTGAATATGGCAAAGACATCAATGGGATTAAGCAGGAGAGGGACACATACAAAACCCAGCTTTCCACAGCGCAGGCTACCCTTAAGAGCTTTGAAGGCGTCAACATATCGGAGCTCCAGGGGAAGATACAGACCCTAACCACAGACCTGGCCAATAAAGACGCTGAGTATCAGAAGCAGCTGGCGGAGCGGGATTTTAACGATCTGCTGAAGACTACCGCAGAAGGGTTTAAGCCCAGGGACATCAAGGCAGTTATGCCCTTCTTGGATGTGGAGAAGCTGAAGGGGAGCAAGAACCAGGAATCAGATATCAAGGCTGCATTGGAAGCTGTTAAGAAGGATAAGGGCTATCTGTTTCAGGATGTCGGTATTCCCCGGGTGGTTGCGCCTACTCCTGGGCCTGGTGGTGAGAAAACAGACGACACAAGGACACAAGCAAACAATGCCTTAAGAAGTATTTTGGGCAGAGAATAAGGAGGATTTAGATTATGAAAGTAAATATTACAAGCAGGGCCGATGCGGAGGCCATTATCCGTGAGCAGGTTATTTCAACCATTTTCCAGGACGCGCCGAAGCAGTCCACTTTCATGTCCCTGGCACGGAAGCTGCCGAACATGACAAGCAACCAGACACGAATGAGAGTACTTGACTTCCTTCCCACCGCGTATTGGGTGGACGGTGACACCGGCATGAAACAGACCACCAGGCAGGCCTGGGATAATGTATTCATTGAAGCCGCAGAGCTGGCAGTCATTGTGCCGATTCCGGAGGCAGTGCTGGATGATGCGGAGTTTGATATTTTCGGTGAGATTACACCGAGGGTCAATGAGGCAATTGGGCAGCGCGTGGATAGCGCCATCATCTTTGGCGTGAACCGTCCACGTAACTGGCAGAATGACATCATCACGCTGGCCAGGCAGGCGGGAAACAATGTGGCTGTGGGATCCAGTCCGGATTATTATAATCTGCTTCTGGGCGAAGGCGGCGTCATCTCCAAGGTGGAGGAAGACGGTTACATGGCTACCGGGGCCCTGGCCGCTATGACCATGAGGGCGAAGCTGAGGGGGATCCGGTCATCCGATGGCAGTCTCATCTTTAAGTCCGACATGCAGGGCTCTACAAATTATGCGTTGGACGGGGCACCGATGTATTTCCCACAGAACGGGGCATATGACAGCACCATTGCACAGCTGATTGTCGGTGACTTCAAACAGGCGGTGTATTCCATCCGTCAGGACGTGACGGTGAAGATTCTTGACCAGGGTGTAATTCAGGACCCGGTAACAAAGGAAATTGAGTACAACCTGGCCCAGCAGGACATGGTGGCGCTGCGAATTGTATTTCGTATGGGCTGGGCACTGCCGAACCCAGCAACCCGGATGGATGAAGACCGTGTAGGATGTCCATTCGCTTACCTGGAGCCTACAAGCCCGGTTACAACCCAGAAGGTGACCTTTACTGTTAAGGACAACGCCGAAATACCAGCAGCCATTGATGGGGCAATTGTGGACGTGAATGGTTCCAGGGTTAAAACGGACGCGTCCGGTGTGGCGGAGTTTAACCTGCGGGCAGGGACATATCCTGCGAAGATTAAGAAATCAGGATACGGCCAGATTACCGAGACGGTGACTGTAACAGGTGAGGCAGTAACAAAGGACGTAACCCTCATCAAGCAGTAAGGAGGCAGGCATGATGCAGGCATACACTGACGAGATGTACTATATCAATGATTACCTGAAAGGGAGGAAGCCGGTCATCACAACTGGCTTCCATTTTTATGCCAGGTCTGCCAGCCAGGTCATTGACCGGTATACATTCAACCGCTTGAAGGATGTAGTAGAAATCCCAGATGAGGTACAGATGTGCTGCTGTGAACTGGCGGAATCCGAGTATCGCCGGGAGGAGCAGCAGAAGGAGGCCGGCGGGAAAATATCGGAGAAGATTGGTACTTATTCAGTCGGCTTTAGCAGCACTCAGGAAGTACAGCAGGCCACGGCCAAGGAACAGCGCAGCATTGTCATGAAGTGGCTGGCAGATACCGGTCTGTGTTATCAGGGAGTGTGATATGTATACCAATGCGGATGTGACGCTGTATCTCTACAGCAGGGAGGGGAAAGCAGAAAAATACACCAGAATGCCAATAGAGGGTGTGTACTGGGAGGACGTGAGACAGTCCACCTATCTTAAGACAGGTCAGAGGGACAGCACCTCCGTTCTCCTGGTCATCCCCCTGGAAAACCTGGACGGCCCCATAAAACTGACACAGGGCAAGGACCTGGCCGTCAAGGGTATCGTTGAGGATGAGATAGACTGTAGCAGCCAGGAGTCCATGTCAAAGTCTCTGGCTGCCCTTAAGTCCGCCCATGGATTCCTGACGGTGACCACAGTAGACGAACGGCTGTATGGCAGTGAGTCAGTACAACATTATGAGTTGGCCTGTAAGTAGGAGGTGCTGGTATGAAGGTGGAATTCAATATCAGCACTGCAGAAACCATTAAAAGAAACCACGGCTTGCAGCCTGGGGGGTCGGTGCAGAAGCTGGTGGATGGCGAATGCATGAGGTATATGGGTGACTATATGCCGCGGCGCCAGGCAGGGGAGTTGGAGCATATGATGGTCATGGCTACGGTAATTGGCTCCGGACAGATTGACATACCAGGTCCTTATGCCCATTATTTGCATGAAGGCATCCTATATGTATCACCGACAACAGGCAGCGCCTGGGCGAAGAAGAACGAGATTAAAATACCGACAGACCAGGAATTGACCTATGCCGGTGCTCCTATGCGCGGAAAGAAGTTTTTTGACCGGATGAAGGCTGACCATAAGGATGATATCCTGCAGGCTGCCCAAGCATTGATAGACAGGGGAGGGACCTAATGACAATCATAGATTTTATGAGGCAGAAACTGACGGAGTATCCCAAAATATCGGAGTTTCTGGTTGATGGAGATATCCACGTAGACTTCACGGAGCCAGGAGCCAGTTATGGCCTGTCCAGCAATGGGGACAGCCTGGTCAAGGAGGATATGCTGGGGAACCAGACCCGCCGACACAACTTCGCCATGTATGCTGTGGCGCCGTCCTTCACGGATTACTGCCGGCTGGTCAATAGTAACTTTTTACTGGAATTGGGATATTGGCTGGAACAGCTGCCTGAAGAAGGTGGGCTTATTGCAAACATCGGAAACCAGGAGCTGGAAGCTAGGTTCCTGAAGGCCACTACATCCAATGCAATGGCCATGCAGCCCATGGGTGAGACAGTTAACGATGGTATCCTGTATCAGATACAGATACAGGTGACCTACAAAATAGAAAGCGAGGAATAACCATGCGTAAAATGAACTTACAGCTGTTTGCGGAATCAATCCCTGCGGCTGGAAAGATTAAAAGGAAATGGATGGCACATTATATCGATGCAGCCCTCCCATCCGCCAGTAAGGCTGATTATAGCCGCTTGGGAAAGGACCTGGAGGAGTACATCGTGGAGATGAACGCCAACGTGGAGACAAAGAACAACATATGGGGGGAGACGTCCGTAAATCTGGACAGCTATCAGCCTCAGGCATCCGCTGACCCGTACTATGCTGAGATTGGGGAGCCATTGTTTGAGCGCCTGCAGGGGATTGTGGACGAACGGCAGACGCTGGATGACCTGAAGACCAGTGTGGTGGAGGTACATCTCTGGGAACCAGTTGAATCAGCGGAAGGTACCTATGTGGCGTATAAGGAAGATGCAATCATTGAAGTGTCCAGCTATGGCGGAGATACCACTGGGTATCAGATTCCATTTAATGTGCACCACACTGGAAACAGGGTTAAGGGTAAGTTTGTACTTGCTACAAAGACGTTTACAGCAGATGCATGAAGAACAATGCCGGCGGCAGATTCTGTGCCGCTGGCGGAAATCAAGGAAGAGGAGGTAAAACCTGATGGCAAAGAAGATGAAGAGCCTGTTATTTGATGACGGCTATGAGAGTTTTTCGGTAAATGACGACCCATCCAGGATAATTCGGTTCAACCCGGCAGACCCGGAAATCATCAACCGTGTGTTGGATGTGCAGAAACATTTTAGAAATTACAGTTCCCCGGAGGGGATTGAACTGAATCCGGACGGGACCCCTAAAAGCGATATGGAAAGGGACGGCGCATACGTGGCTGAGTTTTCCGAGGAAATGCGTAAGGCGTTCAACGGTATCTTCCTGTCTGATGTGTATGACACGATTTTCGCAGGGCAATCCCCTTTATGCATTGTTGGCCAGAAATACCTGTATGAAGGTGTACTGGATGGCCTGCTTGTGCTGATGAAGCCTGCTGTCGAGGAGTATACCAGGAAGAACCGGGAAAAGTCCAGGAAGTATCTGGAGGATATAGAGAAATGATTGGCCGGTTACCAACCAGCCTTGATGTGGGCGGGGCAGACTATCCCATTGAAACAGATTACCGGAACATACTTGTTTTCCTGGCTGCCTGTTCCGACCCGGAGCTTTCGGCGGCGGAGAAGCTGGAAATCCTCATGAAGCGCCTGTACCGGGATGGATTTTATCAGATACCGCAAGAGCACATGGAGGAAGCCATACTGCAGGCCAAGTGGTTCGTGGACTGCGGACAGGAAGAGGATGACAAAAAAACGGCTAAGAAGGTCATGGACTGGGAGCAGGATGAGCCCATCCTATTCCCTGCCATCAACAAAGTGGCCGGTATGGAGACCAGGGCGGCCCCATACATCCACTGGTGGACTTTTTCTGGATATTTCATGGAGATAGAAGAGGGTGCTTTTTCTACGGTTCTGGGAATTCGTCAGAAGAAGGCCAAGGGTAAGAAGCTGGAGAAGTGGGAACAGGAGTTTTACCGCAACAACAAGAAACTCTGCGACATCCGGAAACGGTATACCGAAGAGGAACAGGCGGAGATTGATTATTGGAATAATCTACTGGGCTAAGGCGCTAAAAAGGGCGTCTTATTTTTATGTCCGGAAATGAGGTGATGGCATGGCAGCTGATGGAAGTCTTAAGTTTGATACAAAGATAAACGTAAAAGGATTTGAAGAAGGAATATCCACCCTTTCAAAGGCGATGGACCGGCTGACAAAGGCAGTGGACCGGCTATCATCCAATATCCTGAGCCGGTTCAATGGAGCAGGACAGGCGGTGGCTGAGACTACCCAAAGTGCCGAGATGACATCAGATGCAGTGGAATCTATTGGTGATGCGGCTGATAAGTCAGCGGAACAGATTAAAAGCCTGCAGGAACAGATGGACGCAATCAGCGTCCATGCCATGCAGGATACTGCATCTGATACGGCCCAGTCCGCACCCGTTTCAGCACCGACCAGCGCGGAATCCCTTAATTATGACCCTAAGGCTATGGCTGCGGTATTCGGAAATGCAGCTTCGGAAATCCACAACTGGTCTGATGCGGTCGAACAATATGGTAACCAGGCTGGTATGGCCATGAATGAACTGCAGCAGGATGCGGCAGAAGCAGAACAGGCGGTATCGGAAGCTTCCAGCCAAGGCGCAGAACAGGCCAAGGGATATGTAGGCCTTAAGGAGTCAATCCTGAATGCATTTAAAAACGTACCGCGGGTATTCGGCCAGATACCGGTAGCAGCCAAAAGGGAGCTGTCGAAGATACCCGGGATTGTAAAGAGTGCATTCTCATCCGCTACCAGGACGGTTTTAAATTTTGGGAAGTCATTGGGAAAGGGACTGGCCGATAAAGCCAAACAGGCAGTATCCAGTTTGAAAGGGCTGGGGAAATCCTCAAATAAGGTGAGTCAGAGCATCCTGAAACTTTCCAACATGTTCAAGCTCATGCTCATCCGTATGGCCATGAGGGCGGCCATCCAAGGTGTTAAGGAAGGGATGCAGAACCTGGTGCAGTATTCGGACAGGGCGAACCAGTCCATGTCTGGCCTGATGACCAATATGACCTATCTCAAAAATAGTTTTGCGGCTGCGTTTGCGCCCATCCTGTCCTATGTGGCACCGGTACTTAATACTTTGATTAATCTCCTGGCAACGGCAGTGGGATATATCAACCAGTTTTTTTCTGCGCTGGGTGGCGGGAGTACATTCGTCCGGGCCAAGAAAGCCAACGAGGATTATGCCGCCAGTCTGAAAAAGACGGGAGGCGCTGCGAGTGCAGCCGGTAAAGAGGCAAAGAAAGCCCTGGCTCCATTTGATGACCTTGTGCAGATACAGCAGCAGGGCGCGGATGCGTCCGGAGGTGGGGGAGGCGGTGCCAGCCCTTCAGACATGTTCGAGACCGTCGGCATAGACAAGGGAATCAGTGATTTTGCAAATAAGCTGAAAGAAATGTTTGCAGCCGGGGACTGGGAAGGGATAGGCCAGCTGATAGGCCAGAAGATTAACGAGGCAGTACAAAGCTTCACAGAGTTTATCAGTTGGGACAATATAGGCGCCCAGATAACAGCTTTTGTAACAGCGTTCACGACCCTGTTCAACAGACTGGTGGCCAAGATTGACTGGTATTCTATCGGCGTCATGTTCGGCACTGGCATTAATACCATAGCGCATACGTTGTATCTTCTTCTTACTCAAATTGAGTGGTTCGCACTGGGCAATGCGTTGTCTCAAGGCCTTATGGGAATGGTCAATACGGTAGAGTGGGGACTTGTGGGCGCAACCATTGGCGCATATTTCCAGGCGCAGATATCCGGTCTGTTAGGATTCATCATCGGTACGGACTGGGGGGCCATCGGGACTGCCCTGTCTGACTGTATCGTGGGGATTGCGGATAAAATTGAATGGGAGCAGCTAGGGTATCTGTTTGCGGCTGGGCTTAACGCAGTTTTTGATGCAATGCTACAGTTCGCAAAAGATTTCCCGTGGGTCGAAATGGGTGAGCATATCGCAACCAGTATCAGCACGTTCTTCCAGACATTTCGGTGGGCTGATGCAGGCGAGGCATTGAGCACGTTCGTCATCGGAATCCTGGACTTCCTGATTACCGTAGTGCAGGAAACAGATTGGGCATCATTTGTGCAGGGGATTGTTGACTGCATTGAGGCAGTGGACTGGATTGGTCTTGCGGGAAAGATTTTCACGCTGTTGAGTTCCGCACTGGGGGTTGCTTTTGGGGCCTTGGCTAATTTCATTGGTACCCTGATAGCGGATGGAGTGACGGCTGCGAAGGAATATTTCCAAGGCAAAATCGAAGAATGCGGCGGCAATGTTGTGGACGGAATCTTCAAAGGCATCATAGATGCCATGAAGGCTGTGGGGACCTGGGTACAGAACAATGTCTTCAAGCCATTCATGGATGCATTCAAAAGTGCCTTCGGTATCCACAGCCCATCAACGGTCATGGCCGGAATGGGACAGTATCTGTGGGAAGGGTTCTGCAATGGAATCAAGGAATTTTTCTCCGACCCGGTTGGGTTTATCCGAACAAACATCACAGACCCATTCGTAAATGGGGTTAAGAACCTGCTCGGAATCCATAGTCCGTCAACCGTGCTGGCCGGCATCGGCTCCAACACCGTGTCCGGATTCAATCAGGGCGTGACAAACGAGCAGGCCGCTTCCCAGAGCGTCGTCCAGTCCTGGGCGTCCGGTGTGGCCAGCTGGTTCTCTGATAAGTTCGGCATCAGCTCCGGGGATTCCGCGGAGTCCAAGAAGTGGGCCACCAGCATCATGAGGGGCTTCAACAATACTGTTAATAAAAACTATACACAATCCCAGAGCGTCATGGAAACCTGGGCGGAGAATGTCCGGAAGTGGTTTGTAGGCGTGGATGAGGTGCAGGGCGTGAATGAGCTGTCCTGGACAAAATTTGCGGAACTCATTATCCAGGCATTCAAGGTCAAGATTGATGACAGCCATACTGAAACCCGGTTACCCATGGAGACCTGGGCAAAGAATGTGAAGGAATGGTTCTGGGGTGACAGTGACCTGGAAGGAACCGGAGGGATGTATGCAGCCTTTAAGGAAATGGCTAAACGCATAAATGAAGGCTTCGCAGATGGTATCACAGAATTTTCTCACCTGGCAATGAATGCCATCCGTAAATGGGCTAGTGATGCCATGAAGGAAGCACGGGAAGAGTTTGACATCAACTCGCCGTCCAAGGAGTTTTACGGCATCGCAGAGTATGTGGTGCGTGGATTTAACGATGGTATCAGCGCTATGGCTGCATCATCCCGGAGTACGGTCCAGAAATGGCTTGATGGTGTCATGGATGTATTTGACGGTGTAGAAATCCAACTGCCAATCGGCATCAACATCCCTAATGCGGTATCGTACCTGCCCAGAATGGCCAGCGGGACCGTTGTGCCGCCAAGGGCAGGTGAGATGTCCACAAGCATGAGGAGCACGGCAGGATACGGCCAGGAAGAAACGCTGGGCTATCTGGTGGCTAAAATGGACGAGATGATAAGCCGTCTGCAGGCGGAAGGGAACCGGCCGATACAGATTGTCTTGAACTTGACTGGGAACCTGGCTGCACTGGCCAGGGTATTGAAACCGGAACTGGACAAGGAGGCCGCGCGTAAAGGCGTAAGCCTGGTAATTGTAGGAGGAAGTTGATATGGATGATGTATTTTTAATGGACGGCAAGGCTTACAACGTGGAAGTGGAGAAGGACTCACTGGAGCGCAGCTTTGCGGTCACGGATACGGAGCAGTCCGGGCGAACTCTGGATTACTCCATGGACCGGGACATCATAGGGACTTTCTACAACTACACAATGAAAATCTACCCAAGGATGAATGACCTGGTATCCTATGATGCGTTTTACAACATCATATCCGACCCAAACTACGCGAGCCATGAAATGACCTTCCCGTATGGGCAGGAGACATTGACCTTCCAGGCTTATGTCACCCAGGGGAAGGATAAGCTGCGGATAAGAAATGGCAGGAACATCTGGGGCATGGATGGTCTGTCCCTGAATTTTACGGCCTTGGAGCCACAGAGGAGGCGATAACCAATGAAATGGGATGTGAGGGTGGAGACCAACGGACAGCAGCCATACTCATCCGTGGACGACCTGATCAGTTTTGAGCAGGACATGCCGCCATACGCCTACTGCCTGCCGCGGTATGCAAGGTTGGATGGGACCTATGCCAATACTCCGGATACAATCCCAAACAGCCAGAACGGCTATATCAGTACGGCGCTGAGCGGCCCGGTCGGTGTGTTCTCGGCCCCTCCGGTAATCACGGTCACGTATGACCGGCTTAAGACCAGCAATGGCATATCCATGGTCTTTAACCGGGTATCCAAGGACTATGCCAGGAGGCTTAAGATAGCCTGGTACAAGGATGCGGAACTGGTCCAGGAGCAGGAGTTTGAACCGGATGGGGTGGAGTACTTCTGCCGGGCCAAGGTGCCGCTGTTTAACAAGGTGGTTATTACCTTTTTGGGGACCAGCCGGCCATATCGTTATCTGTGGCTGTCAGTACTTAAGAACCAGAGGATGACGGACGCTGGCGGGCTGAAGATTGTCTATGATGATATTGCCCTGGGAGCCGCGGAGGATAACACAGCAGCTACGGAGGATAAAGATTACTACGTTGACCTGCAGGACCTGAAGGCAGGGGTGGAGTATCCGGATTACGCCATGTGCTTGCCCCGATATGCGAAGATGGATGGCAACTATACCAATGCGCCTGATTCGTTGGATGACATGGGATATGTCAGTGACAGCATATCGGGCGCCGATGGGGTGTTCACGGCCCCGCCAGCCATAACGTTCACGTTTGGCCAGAATTATTCCAGTGTAGGGATAACTCTGAGGTTCAACGACTATTCCGGGGATTACTGCAGTATGGTCAACATCAAGTGGTACCGTGGTGATGAGTTGCTAGCAGACCAAGATTATTCCCCGGACGCCCCCGATTATTTTTGCTATGGCATTGTGGATTATTATAACCGGGTGGTCGTCACCTTCCTGCGGACCAGTAAGCCATACCGCAATGTGTTCCTGACCGGGATAACCTGGGGACTCATCCGTGTGCTCAAGGATGATGAGATTGACGATATCAGCTGCCTGATGGAGCTGAATCCGATATCCGAAGAGGTAAGCATCAATACCATGGACTACACCATCCGCAGCAAGTCAGAATATGCGTTTGAGTTTCAAAAACGACAGAAGCAGACGCTGTATTTTGACGAGGCAATCCTGGGGATTTTTTATCTGAAAGATGGGAAGCAGCTGGGGGCAAAGCGGTATTCCGTGGAGACACAGGATGCTGTGGGAATTCTGGATAATAACCAGTTCATGGGTGGTGTGTACAGCGATGTCCTGGTATCCGACATCCTGGCCAGCATCATGGGCGGGGAGGGTATCACATACTTCCTGGATGATACTTATGTGGATGCGAGGGTAAGTGGGTATCTGCCGATATGTACGAAACGTGTGGCCCTGCAGCAGCTGGCTTTTGCCATTGGTGCCCTGGTGGATACCAGTTACGACCGGCAGCTGTACATATATCCACAACAGACCGAGGTCACCGGTGAGTTCACGGCCAGAGACATCCGGCTGGGCCTGTCGGTGGAACACAGTGACATCATAACCGGCATCCGGTTGTATGCACACAGCTATGACCGGGGAGTGGAATCGGCGCAGCTGTACAAGGGCATCCTGACTGGGACAACCAAGATAGAGTTTTCCGAGCCTTACCACAGCCTGTCCATAACCGGGGGGACGTTGGGCGACCATGGGGACAATTATGCATACATAACCGGAGCAGGTAACGAGGTGGTTCTGACTGGGCTTAAATATAACCATAGTACGATTAGTATCCTGAAGGAAAACCCGAAAGTCACCCAGAATAAGAACATTGCCGAAGTCAAGGATGTCACGCTGGTAACATCCCAAAATGCCCAGGCGGTACTTGACAGGGTTTACCAGTATTACAGCAGCAATGAGAGCATCAGCTTCCGGGCCACCATCAACGACCAGGAACTGGGGAACCGTGTGAACGTGGCAACTGGATTTAAAGGGACTATGACAGGAAATATCACAAAGCTGGATTTTAGATTCAGCCGGCGCAAGATTACGGCGGAGGTGACAGTGAAATGAGTACTGTATTAGACACATTGATAACGGACAGGACGGCGGATGACCTGGCCAATGATACGGACAAGGCGTATATAGCCTATACGGACCTTAACCGGGTAGAGGGGGCCTGTGAGCTGCTTGCGGGCCGTCTGGGAGTGACTATACAGACGAAGGTATGGAACATAGAGGACTTCCGGACGGACACAGAGATGACGCGGCTACTGGGCAATATCAAAAAGCTTCGTGCGGCTTATTATACCAAGGGCTGTACCCCAGCTACCCCAGTAAAAATCACATACAGCAGCATCTATCAGGCAAATGACATTGAGCAGATACTTAAGGACTTGGGGGATATGTATAACAGCATGGTGAGTGGTCAGCATCGCTTGACATTCAAGCTTGGCATGAGAGCAATAGGGAACAGGAGGTAAGGATGTTAAAGACAGATTACAAGTCTGACGTGTTTGAAGGAAATCGAAAATACCAGATAAGTCAGGACGGGGAAGGAAAATCGGAAATTCTGGATGTAACTGCGTACAGCCAGGAGGGTGACATATTTGGTCCAAAAGACATTAACGCTACGAATAGAGCAGTGAATGCCCTGAGGAATGACAAACAAATTACCATCCCTGCATTCGCACAATCCGCTGCGCCATACACAGCAGACATAAAAGTGCAACATCTTAAGACAACAGATGCGATTGAGCTGTATGTGGGGCTGATAAAGAGCGACAGCGAACTTACGGCGGCGCAGAAGGCAGAAAAAATAAAAATACGAAGAAAATACCTGAACATGATTGATGATGCAGAGTGTAATACAGATGGCATATTGACGGTAACCTCCTACAGCAAGAAACCGGCCACGGAATTTGCTGTATGGTTAAGGGGCTGCTCAGCAGAGGAGGAATAGGGATTGAAAGCAATTATACACGGCAGTGGAGGAGCAGATACAGATGGTTTGACCGCTATTTCCGCTCACGTACTGAACGGAGAAATATTTTATGGAGCTAATAGCGACGAACCTCAGACCGGAACCATGACAGTAAATAGTATACTGTCTTTTAACGTAGCCGCATATAGTGGACGCCGAGTACTTTTGAAATGGCAGAATCCGTATGCGGCGCCTGGAAAACCTTATTGCGGAGTAATAATAAAAGCCAGTACGGGTGGATATCCAGCTTGGAATGCGCCTGCTTGGGATGCAATTTATGCAGGAGCAGGAGACAATGTTACTCCTGGAGGCTGGTCACAAGCATTTATGGATTTACCAGCATTAAATACCACTTATTATTTTACATGCTTTGGGTATGCCACAACAAACTTTGGAGAGATATACAGTCCGGTATATGACCCATCGTCAGTTAAAAATGCTGTATATACGACCGTAGGACCTTCGTTGGTTACGATAGCCGGAACGCAGGATTACGTAATTCCAGATGGATTTACATCTGCGGATATATTTTGCGTAGGCGGTGGAGGCAGTGGTGGTAACGGATACCGATTTACAAAAGAAGCCTATCAACAAGGCGGCGGTGGAGGCGGCGGTGGATATACTGCTACTGTTTCTAATATTGGCGTGGCGGCCGGACAAGTATTAAATTGTGTAGTAGGTGCCGGAGGAGCACCCAATGGTACGCTTAGTGGTGCAGGCGGTACAGGAGGTACAACATCAGTATCAAGAAGCGGCGCTGTCTTATGTACGGCTAATGGCGGATACGGAGGTTTCAACGCTAATTCAGGAAGCGGTGCCTCAGGTGGTTCTACTGGTGGTTCAGGTGGATACAATGATTTAGATTCGCATCCAGTTATAAGAGCGGGTGAAAACGGATTTTCAGATGGTAACGGTTGGAGCAATCGTCCAGGACAAGGTAGAACTACCAGAGCTTTTGGTGAAACTGGTAATACTCTATACTCTGGCGGTGGTGGCGGTGGTGGAGTAACTCACGGCGGTCCCGGCGCTGGTGGTGCTGGCGGCGGCGGAGCAGGCAGTTATGATACAGGTAATCCCGGCATTGCTAACACTGGCGGAGGCGGCGGCGGAGGCGGCGGCGATCTTTACGGAACCGCCGAGTGGGGCGGTACTGGCGGCTCAGGAGTTATTTTAATCAGATTAAAATAGGAGGATTAATATGGCAGCACACGAAGTATTCGCAATGATATCTGGCGAAACGGTACAGAATGTGGTGGTAGGACAATATGAAGAAATCAACCGAGTAACATGGTGCGTATATGGTGACGATGCCTTTGCGGTTGATTGCCTGCAATATCCCTGCGAGATAGGAGATAAGTACATAAACGGCGTATTTTACAAGGCCGATGGGATAACACCCATTGAATATATCCCTACCCAGGAGCAGCAGGTAGCTCAGCTCCGGCGAGAGAATGCACAGTTAACAGTAGCAATGGCAGACATGATAGGAGGTGCAATGTAATGTTATCCAATATACAGCGCAACATCATTATCCGGGCCCTGCGGATTCGGAAAAATCAGGGAGAGGAACCGGCAGGCATCCTGGATGGTTACAAGAACCTGACAGATGAGGAAAAGGCAGAGCTGTTGGAAGCCTTAGAAGAATAGGAAAGGTGAGGTAAATGAAGATGGATAAGGTGAAAGCAGCGTTTGTTGCAGCATTTAGCATGATTTTTGGGTGGCTGGGAATTCTGGCAGTTCCAGTGTTGATACTGGCCGGATTGAATTTCACAGACTACATAACCGGCATCCTGGCATCAAAACGGCGCAATGAGCTGGTGACCAGTGACAAGGGACTGTGGGGCATCGTCAAGAAGATAGGTATGTGGATATTGGTAGGTTTAGGATGGGCTATGGACGTGCTGATTAATTACGCCAGCCAGTATGTAGGACTGTCTATTAAACTGCCCTTCGTGGTTGCTACCATCGTGGCCGTGTGGCTAATATGTAATGAGATTATTTCTATCCTGGAGAATCTGCTGGATATCGGTGTGGCCATGCCACCGTTTTTAATGCCGCTGGCCAAGATGATTAAGGGTCAAGTGGAGGATAAGACAAAAATGGATGCCTGAGAGAAGGTGGTCCGTATATCTCCCGGTCACGGGGTTAAGTGGCAGTTGCGATATCGCAACTTGTGACGTCACAACTTTTCATGGCCTGGGAGTGGTCCCGGGCCTTATTTTTTAATTGGAGGAAAACACTATGAGTAAAACAGCAGCAGGATTAATTCAGCATTGCAAGGACAAGCTGGGCACCCCTTACGTCTACGGTGCCAAGGGCGAGGTCCTTACCCGGGCCATCCTGGACCGCCTGGCCCGGGAGAACCCAGGCACATACACATCCACTTACAAAGCAAAGGCAGCCAGGTACATAGGCCAGCGCTGCACGGACTGCAGCGGCCTCATCAGCTGGTACACGGGTATCCTACGTGGCAGCTACAACTACCACGACACAGCCGTGGAGCGCGTGGGTATCGACCATCTGGACGAGTCCATGGTCGGTTGGGCGCTCTGGAAGCCGGGCCACATCGGGGTATACATAGGTGATGGTTGGTGTATTGAGGCCAAGGGCATTAATTACGGGACCATCAAGTCCAGAGTGACGGCCACACCTTGGCAGAGGGCCCTTAAGCTCTGCGACATCGACTATACCCCGGTCCCAGTGACATACACCCAGGGCTTCCAGCCGGCCGCAGACGGCCAGCGCTGGTGGTATCAGTTTACAGACGGCAGCTATGCGGCCAATGGCTGGTACTGGCTCCGGGAGGCCACGGACGGTACCTGCGGCTGGTATCTGTTTGACAGCGAGGGCTATATGCTGACCGGCTACCAGGTGGACCCTGCTGGTGAGGCCTTCCTGCTCTGTCCAGTCAAGGGGTCTGACGAGGGGAAGTGCATGATTACGGATGCCAGAGGAGCTCTCCGGATTGCGGAGGAGTACGACATGGTAAATCGACGGTACGTGTTTAATTGGTAGATTACCGAAGGGCGCTGCAATAGCGCCCTGACTTCCTCAATCATAATAATGGAGTACAACATAATGAGCCAGCGCATCAATAAAGGCGCCGTTCCGCGGCTTTTGTGCCAACTCAAAGCCGAAAACCTGGTTTAAAAGATTCCGGTCTCCATGGAGCCAAATAGTATTAATGATGGTGCGTATATTACGTTCTACACATCCTACAGATGTTTGGTAGCGGGCGGCAATTTCTACATATAGCCCTTTGGATATGTAGGTAAGCAGTTCCGGTTCATGGACTGAGCGGATTACACCATAAATAGTGTAGCGGAATCCTATGTAGGAATTATTGACGCCAAGCCGTCGAAGCAGGTTACCGGTTTCTCTTTCGTATTTCATGTCAATCCTCCTAAAAAATATTTTACACTATAAAAGTAACTATTGGGAGGGGGACTATCAAGGGAAGGTGAGACAACAAAAGGTTACAGAAGGTATCGTAAAATGCGGGAAAATAGATGGGGAATAACAGTGATATAAAATGGTATTATTTTCCAGAGCAAAGTATCTTCTAATGGGAGTATTATAGTCTTATAAGGAGGTCGGACAAATGGGAAAGGAAGAGCCACCAGAAGAACAAGATGAAAAATTGGAGCAGGAATGGAACTGGGCGAAAGAGCGAGGAGAATATATAGATGGTCAAATTCCGCCAGCACCAGAAGATGAGTTTGAAAAGATATGGAAGCGGATTCAGGAAGGGAAGGAGAAAGAGAAGTAAGTGGAAGGCGGGTACCGGATTACCGGGCCCGCCTATAATATTTGGTAGGCAATGACTACCATTTGCCTACCTTGCACAAGTTTTTCTATAACACGCCTGGTTACGCTATAGTACTTCTGGTTTTTCTATTTCTTGAAAATCCCTTATTTTAAAAGATAATAAGTTACGCTATAATATTGTGTAGCACACATGGTTTTTTGATATCGGCTTACCGGGAATTGCGAAGTTTGCGTGGAATTATGCCGGAAAGAGATGATGGGGAACATAAATTTATGAGTGAAAATGGATAGTAACTTTAGTTGTCTGAAATATTTATAAACGCATGAGTAAAATGAGGAGGAAGATAAATGAGTTTAATTCCAAGTGGTTTAAGTGTACAAGAAGCATATCGTAGATATAGAAATGGTCAAATTGTTGTTAATAGGAAGTATCAGAGAAAATTAGTATGGACACAGAATGAAAAAAGAATGCTAATTGATAGTATATTACATGAATATCCCCTGTCTCTTATACACATCTGACGCTGCC
>OWIH01000245.1_pt1 | contig 21979 bp, 29 predicted proteins | sample 1732891 | NCBI WGS metagenome assembly OWIH01 (sample SAMN05065765, study PRJEB22554) | human gut metagenome | biome: ENVO:2100002; feature: ENVO:00000062; material: ENVO:00002003 | host: Homo sapiens | place: USA
GATCTACACGCGTAAGATCGTCGGCAGCGTCAGATGTGTATAAGAGACAGTAATAGATAAATGCATACCATCCAATTCGCGTAACCTATGAGATAACGGTTGCTTAGCTAGATATCCCGCAGCTATCCAACCAGCAATATCTTCCATATGTGAAGAGTTATATTTCCAATCGGGAATAACTTTTTTTATAGAATCTTCAAATATAGGCCTTCCTTTATCATTAAATATCAACTTCTTTATTGCTTTTGTTGATGTTCTTAAAGCATCCTTTAGCTTTTTCTTAATCTCTTCATCGCCAGAAATGCGTGTATGATAACCATCCAAAATACGCATATACTGAACAAAAACATCTTCTGCAAAAATATCTTTTCTACCATTAACTGAAAAAAAGATTCTTCTCAGTAAGGCATATGTATCGTCGAAGTAAAACTCTCGCCAATTCGAATAGTAAATTGGAAGATCGTTTTCTATAACATACAAATATGTTCGCGGTCTATCAATAACATCCCTTATCATTGTATTATATGAAAAATCAAAATTAAAAAACAGCCAACTTTTAGAATCTTGCCCGTCAACAGACAAGCGAATATCCTCAGCAACACTTACCGAACCTATCAACAAACCGAAAAATTGCATTAAACATTCTATATCATTTAAAACTGATTGGATTTCTTGAGATTTATCATATGCCACCCGTATTCGAGGCTCTTTCTTTATTGTTATAGAAGTCCTATCGTCCTGCACGATACTGCTATTAAAAGTCTTTGATTCAAAATAAAGTTCTATATGAGGATTTTCTGCATTTATAATAATAGGAGTTAAGTGTTCTTCATACGCAGCCATTTCTCTCATATCTGTACATCCATAAGATACAGTTTTCACTCCCAACCAATTAATCAGTTCTGGAATAGAAAATGAGAATTCTTTAATACCAGATATATCAATTCCTTTTGAAAACTGAAAGTTTTGCATTAACACATAAAAAACTCTATGCGAAGAAGTATATTCAAGCAATCTATTATGACCTGGTTTAGAAGACCCGTTCACAAATACTTTATACCTATACTGCCCATCACTCCCAATAAATGTACACGGAAAAACCTCTCCATGAAAGCGACTATAGAACTCTATGTGATTTCCATCTATAATTAACTCCGCTACCTCTTTTTTTGGGGAATCACATTCTTTATACCATATTCCAACATGCCGTTCCATCAAAATCTCCTCTTTTATATTACCTTTGTTCCAGTTTTCTTTTGATTTTCAAACGTACTCCAAATAAAATCAACAAATGTAATACTACTTCCTACTGCCAATTTAGCATGGCGTTCTTCTAGCCCTTGAAACGATGCACTTTTTCCGTGTCCACTTCCAAACGGATTTCTGATTTCTGCCAATTTTGATGGTATTGCTCTTAAGTTTCCTAAGACAGCCTTTATTGCATCCGCTCCTGGATCTGTTTCCTGTATATTTGCAGGCAACAAATTCAATGCCCCCATCGTTTTGTTTGTAAGCTGAGGAACATCATCTGTTTTGGTCCATTCTATGCCTAAATCATCTAAAATCGTTTTACAGCAACTCTCAATAAGTTCCTTTGCTATTCCAATAGCAGTTGTCGGATTCGTTGATTGCATAGAAACCATTAATTCTATTTGCTGAGACATATATTCGCTTGAAAACTTAACTTTTAGATCATCCGCCGTTTTCGCAATAGTAGAAGAACCACCTTCCAATTTATCCATAATAGCTTTACACTTTTGGTAAATTTTAGTATATCTTTCATCATACCTTGAAATGCTACTACCCCAATAAAGGTCATCTTCATAATTTTTATTGTATTCATATTCCATATTATCTTCATAATAGTGGAGTAAGTCGGACAGTAACTTGAATCTATTTTCATCAGATGCACTATTCAAATATACGGTAAGTGACTTTCCCTTTGAAAGTCCATATTTTGTGCATAATGCTTCGCCTATACTATTTATTGTAAATACATCAAAATCATTAGTCGAAAAATTTAGAACATATCCGTTCCTGTTGAATAACATTAGAAATGTTCTTTCCTCTTGCTTTGTTATTACATACATTATAACTTTACCCTCAACATCCACAATTTTAATTCAAAGTACCTATGTCCTCAATCTTAATACAATTTAATATTGCTGGTGCTGCATCCCAACTACCAGAATATTTCATTTTGTCATCGAATGTACATTTCCTGATAGCCGCTTTCAAACTATCGAGACTATCCACTCCGAGCAACAACATCATCTTTTCGCAGTATCTGCGAGATTTCATTTTACCCCATTCAACAGGATTATTCTTAGCATAAACATAACATGTTGGAAACCAATAAGTTCCATGCCAACTTTGTTCGTTCTCTGCCAAGTCATATGCATTACAGACTTGATAGAGAAACAAATCTGCCTCGGCTATGGCTTCTCCTGTATAAATTGGAAGTTTTTCTCTCTGATTGCAAAGGACATCACCCATGAGCGTATATTTACTCTTCATTTCTGTTGTGGGTTTATAATAATCCTCAATAACACGACTATGGTGCCGAAAAGCCGTATAATTGTTCTGCTTAATGTCCCCTCCAAATATGCTTGTTTCTAGGAAATATGTATATGTAAGCATTATATTTATCGCCGTATAATCTTTAATATGACGCATAAATACAATAACACAAATGAATAATTCCCATATATGATTTTTAAATACATCCAAGTCATCATCAGAAGCTGAATTCACATTTGGCTCAAATGTTTTGATGCAAGTCAACTTGTTATACATTGCTTCAAAACCCTCAGCTAATATTTCTGCATAATCTGTTTCTGTCTCCGCGATGGTCTCTACAAAATCTAAAAAAATATCCCGCACCAGCTTGGTATTTAAAAATATTTCATATATTCGTTCTGGCTTAGCACCCCTTTCAAAATATGTCTTCATAACTTCGATATAGGTTGTCTGAAATCTAGATATACAGTTTTTCCGTTTATTATCTGTATTACTTCCACGGATTTGACGAATCAAATCCCTTAGTGGGAAAAAATCTGTTTTCTCCTCATCCAGCCATTCCGGTCTTTTACCTAACTTTGGCTTCACAAATTGCGGTTTTTCATAAATGTTCCGAAGAAGCTTCTCATACTCGACCTCATATGTATCAGGATCAGAAAGATCAATGTATATTCTTGTCTTTATATAAGTAGGAACATAAGGTTTTCCATCTTCATCCTTTTCCGCAATAATGGGAATAAATCTCTCCTGCTTCATATTTCCGTATATTTCACTAGAAATAATTACTGTTTCATCCCCTACTCCCCCGGTGCGATCATTGGCTTTCCGTGCATATGTTTTATCACAGATAATAAGAACCTTTGTAATCTCAGGATCATTAACGCAACGTTCCATAAATGCATATTTATCCTGCCCCTCTTTCAACTCCCATTTATCCAAAACAACATCAATGCCATGAGAGACTAATCGCTGCGCTAATTCCAACACCAACGCATCACTACTCCAAGAGTATGAAATAAAAATCTTTAGTATTTTATCTTCCTGCAATTTATCTTCCCTCCTTATTTACTTCCTGCCTTTATTTCATTTCCATCCGGCAACACAAATACTTGCTCATACACAACATCCATCGTTTCTGCAATCTTTATCATTTCCTCAAAGGAAACTGCCTCCGTTTCAGCTTTTTATTAAAATTCTGCGGAGTATGCCCAATATGCCTACAAAGCTCCACAAGACTGATATTCTGTTTCACACACAACTCTCTTACCATATCCGATGTCGTCGTGATCTATCTCCATAAACACATTTTCCGTTATAAATCATCTGATCGATAAGTACAAGAGGCCTCTGCTATTATTCCAATTAAAAAAACTTCTACCTTATTTTCTAAATAACCCTATAAAAATTCAATAATCGCAACAACCTATGCCCTTCCCCATCTCTCCCTTCTGCTACCCTTTCACCAAAAAGCCGAAATCCATTCATCTCCTGATAAAACTCAATTGCAAAGTTCATCAGCATCTTTCCCATAATCGGATATTTGACTTCTTTACTATAATTTCTTCCTAACTGAGCAATCAGATATGAGGACACTGTACAACTATCCGCGCTTTAATCAAAATGGCTTAGCCTGCTCAACTTTCGTTTTACGGAATTACTCATACCTTTCACATTCACTGTCACAGGTTTCATTGTAATTGATAAATAACCGACTAAACACATATCTTCCAGAGAAAAAACAAATATGTAACCAACTGATTCTTCTTTGTGAATTCAACCGCATTATTCCTTAGGAAAGACTCTACATCTGAATTTTACGGATTTGAAAAATCGGAGAGAATCTTTTCCAAGTCATTCTCTCCGATTCCGCCCGATTCTTCCGGATTCAAAAAATCCCTTATATTAACACAAACAAATTGTTCCTCTGATGGTATTCTATCCATGCAGCTGTCTCCTTTTTTCCATTAACTGTATAAACTCAGCTTTATCTCTCACCATACGGACAGATGTTGTTCTGCGTCCAAGCGGGTTCTGGGATGCTTTCTCAACTGCATCTGCAAATGCCTCCACTTGCTGGGGATCACGAATCACGATATTATCGGTTATACTTGATGCGGCCATATTATCGCCGCCTCTACATCGGAACATCTGTTTCCCTGTTCTTAATATTATCTTACCATTTCAAAGCCCTTTTTTCAATCAGATTATGCTTTTTCAGATCCTCAAACCATTTCATCCCATTCTTTCCTATTTAAATATATACTGCTCAACGCAATATCTGCACCCTTCCCGAACCGTCCTCTGTTTCCGCCTGCCGAGTCGGCTCCATCGCCTTTCCAAACTTGCCAATCTCATCCTGATATTTCTCATCCGTCACATGGGTATAGATATCAATGGTTGTGCTGTAATGCTGATGTCCCATAATGCTTTGAACAACCTTTGGCTGCATATCTGCTTCAAAGCATCGGCTGCAGAAGGTGTGCCGGATTGCATGGGGATATAAATCTTCAAAATAATGAGGCTCCCGCTGCTCCCTTACAGAGTCGAAAGCCTCTTGTTCGTTGATTTGCTTGATTATCTTCTTAATCTCCTTCTCTGCATGATAGCGCAGTACTGGACTTCCCATAGTGGTTACAAATACCAAATCCTCATATTCCCCTGTTGCTCTCCAGCGTTTCCCCAGTGTCTTTTTCAATGAAGCAACCTTGTCCTTCTGGCTTTGAAACATTTCTTCCGCCTCACCAAAAAACGGAATTTTTCGATAAGAATTATGAGTTTTCGGAGTTGTCAGGCGGAGTATCTTCTCTCCGTATTCATACTGGCAGGATAGCGACCGATTGATATGCAGACATTTATTTTCAAAATCAACATCCTTCCACATCAGGCCGCCCACTTCTCCAATTCTCATACCTGTCAGAAACATAATATAAAACATTTCTTTGTACCAGTTATGTTCTGTAGCCCCCAAAAATGTATTTTGCTCCTCCCTGGAAAGGAAACGGCGCCGCACCTGGGTATTTTCCCATGGGACATTGATTTCAAAACATGGGTTCAAAGAAATAATCTGATTATTTTTCGCTGATTCCATACATTCACGCATCCTTCCAAGTGATTCTCTCATAGATGAGGTTGCCCTGCCTTCCTGACTCATCCGGTTAATCACTCCCTGTATATCGATATTGGTGATACTGGAAACCGGCCTTTCTCCAAGAATGGCCCCAAAGGAACTGTAGAATTTCCGTTTCATGGGGAAAACACTGGTTTCCTTTACTACCGGGAGCTTGTATGTCTGGAACCATTCTTCAAACCATTCATTCAATGTCAGATTTCTCCGCCTGTATTCGATTGCGTTCTGGGCCTGTTCCTTCAGTTCCTGAAGATCTTTCTTCAGTTCCCTTATATTAAATCCATAAATGCTGACATCATTTCCATTGATTCTGGCCCTTGCCTCATAGCGGCCATCCTTTCTCTGATACAGCCCTTTTCCCAGTTCTCTGCCCTTTAGGTCTTTTCCCATATTTCAATTTAGCCTCCATCTATAGCCGATTCACATGATCATCCTCATACCACCAGACTGTTCCTGCTCCTGCTCTTTCTTCTGTTTTCTTGGAAAGTACTGCCGTTTCTGCACCTTATTTCCGCTATTATTCAAGAGCCATTTATCCAATTGCACTTTATTGGCATATACACGGCCGCCAAGCCTGACAGTAAAATTATTATTCGTCTTTGTCAGCAGCTCCCTGGCCTTACTTTCACCAATTCCAAGGTAGGCACATACTTCTTTTACATTTAAGAGAGCTTTATCAACCAATACTTTTTCCAATCTCTTTCCACCTCATTTCTTATGACCGATTTCTTTACAAAAACTGGATATTTCCCTCCATCGGTGAAAAAACTTGTAAATTCCATTCTGCCACCACTACCTGTAACTGTGCCAGCTGCATTGTGGAACGCGACAGACAATTCCGGCTTATAATCAGTAAAGTATCCGCTCTCCCCTCTCTGACTGCCTGAATAAAATGTCCGAAACCACTGCGTTGCCAGAGAGGCTTTCCTCCCAGATCACTGGAACTCCCCGCAGGTTCAAATCCCATCTGTTCCGCATAACTACAAAGCTGCATATATTGCTTTTTCAATTGTTCATGGATATCCTCCGGTGCATCAATCGCACAATAAATCCATGCCTGTTTCCGCCCTTCTGTTCCCATATTCATTTCTGCTGTAATGCCTCCTCCAAACAATTTTGTTTCAGAAATTCATCCAAGCCAAAGCTAACTGTCAATGCCTGATCCACGGCCAGCAGTTCTGATGGTTCCAGCCTGCCTATGTATTCCCTCAGCCTGGAACGGTCAATGGTCCGCACCTGCTCCAATAAAACAATGGAATCTCTCCGAAGTTTTCGGCCACCGGCAAGCTGCACATGGGTAGGCAGGAAATGCTTGGAATCCCTGCTGGTAATCGCTGCTACGATAACCGTAGGACTGTAGCGATTGCCAACATCATTCTGAATAATCAAAACCGGACGGATGCCACCCTGCTCTGAGCCTACCACCGGAGTAAGATCCGCATAGTAGATCTCTCCCTTTTTGATCCGCATACTGTAAGCCTCCTTTTCCTTTTTCTATTTTCATGCCACAAGGACAGCGGCAGACACCACCTGGATCTCTGCCGCCGTAGTTTCTAACATGAAAATTTCTTGTTCTTCGTTTTCGTCTGCTCCTATTCGACACTACTTCCCGGAGCCGGAGCGCCTGGGACGCTCCATGGGCAGCAGGCACAGACCGGCGCCGGTTTACGCCGTCATGGGTCTAACCCCTCCGAGGATCTCTCCGAGCCGCCCTCATTGCGTGATCCCTTTCGGGGCTGTGACTGGACGGAAGTATCATGGTAGGCTGTTCATATCATGGCGGTGCGGCCCACCACAGGCCGCTTTTGGACGGATATTTGCCGCTTTGCACCTTCGATGCTATCGTTTTGACAGGCACTTATGCCTCCTGCAGGTGGTCTTGGCGTATCCTCCATGCCGCTTTTCCGTTTCCGGATGAACAACTAAGGTATCTGTACTGCCGGATATGACTGCTGCATACACAGTGTTTTTCAAAGAACAGCAGAGGAGAAAATATACCCTCTCACTTACTTCCACGTTGGCAGACATATTTGACAACCTGAAAATCAAAATTTCTTTAAATTTTTTTCATCAGTTCCCTCAGCTTGTCCAAAATCCGTTGGCGGCGTTTATTGATCGCATTCTGTGACAGATTCAGCTGTGCTGCCAGTTCCCGTTCCGTCCGCTCCTGAAAATAAAGCTGTTCCATCAGATACCGCTCATCATCAGAGAGAAGGGAAAGGGCTTTATGTAACTGCCGGATTTCAATATTCCGTATCGCCAGCTCCTCAGTACTGACTGATTCTTTACAAAACTGCACATCCTGCTCCAGCAGCCGTTCATACGAGTCCTCTCGGCTGGGAATGACTGTGACCGTCTGCCCCTCCTGATCCACTATCGTGCGCTCCATCTTCAAATCGTACTCCTGATACTGCATTTTTCTTTCTGTTGTTCTTAAAACAGCGATGATTTCCTCGCTGGCCCCCGGATACAGTTTTCTGAAATCCGGAATCCGATATGGCTTTGCCATAGGCTTGTCCTCCTTAATTTTCGTTGGTTTGCGAAAACGAAGGACAAGCGGCGGGCCTCTGCATCTCCTGGCTCTTAAAAGACAAAAATAAAGAACGCACGGAAAGACATGACTGCCTGACTGTACATTCTGATATATTTCCTGTTTTACATGTTCTATCGGTTCACTATACTGCCCGCAAAAATCCGCTTGATAAGCCCGAATTTTTTTGAGCAATTATCTCCGATTTTTATAAAAAAGATAAAGTTTAAATGTCGCTGCTGCGGATCAGCAGCGGCGCGGTTGCACTCCAACGCAAAAAAATCACCCTCCAAACTCCAAACGGAACTTGAAGGGTTTTAAATTTGCATATGAAAACTGCCCATCAAGAATACCGTTTTTTTGATGGGCGGAAATCATAATTTTGCCATTGAAAATAGTATAAAAGATCATCGGGAATTTTTAGGGATTCTATTCGGGAAAAAACAGGGAAGATTCTTGACGTTGAGCAGTAAAACGGGGCTATCAGTTAATACCGATAGTTTATTCAATTCCCTGATAAAACCGGAATTTTCAGTCACAAACGATAACATCCTCCATTGCGTCCAAAGAAGTTCCAAATGCAAAAGTAATCGAATTAGCCGGGTTAAATGAAAGCTCATAAAATGTATCGTAACCATCATGTGTAGTCTTGAATATGATGCTGTTTCCTGTATAGCCATGTACATCAAGATCAGAAATAACATCACCGCCAGTTACCCAAACAGTCCAATTGCTACCTTCAACACCATACGCACACGTTTCTGTCCTTTCAATCCCAACACATGCGGCACGTTCTTCATCAAATATCCACTGTCCTTCAAATTTCTCAAAAACATCATTCAGGCTTGGATCCGCCTTATCGATGCTTTCCTGAATTTCAGGAGGAATTGTAAATGTTTCGTTTCTGACAGCTGCCAAATATTCAGCAAGTATGTATGCTCTTGCCCGCGTCATTTCTTCGGCGGTTGAATTTTCCAATTGCGGTTGGAGGCTTCCACCAGAAGCCGCCGCACCAGCACCTTTTACATTTTCTTCTTTTCTTTTAATCCATGCCCGCTGTTCATCAAGCACTTTTGCTTTTGTTTCGGCATCCAATTCATCACTTAATCTGTTCCATAAAGAATTGAGTTCATCATCCCAAAGCCAATACCACTCTGCGGTAAGCCGATTCATTTCCTGTTGCCCCATGCTGCTCCAATCAGCATTTTCATATTCACAAGACTTAGCCTCTACTTTAGCAATCTCATCCTGGATACTTTCAGCTTCACTTTCTTCTATTTCAATCACAGTTTCTGTATCATTCACTTCTTCTGCAGGCTGATTCTCTGCAGATTGAAGCTGCTCATCAGATACAGAAACCTGCGTTTCGTCCATTTCGGCATCACAGCCGCTGCAAAATCCCCCGTTTCCCACACTGCCAGACTCTTGAATATCTATCGGTAATGTTTCTGGTGAAATAGATGTAAAATTATTTTCGGTTTTATTCGTTGTAGGTGATGGCTCACTGGAATCCGGTTCTGTAATGGAACACCCTACCAGTGTTCCCAAAGTCAGTGTTAAACTAACAACACAAACTAGCAGTAAAAATCCATTTTTCTTTTTAGTTCTGTTTAAAATGTTCTTAAATCGTTTTTTCATAATATTTGTTCCTCCATAAAATTGTGTGGATACAATAAAAGTAACAACAGGAAAAGGTATGATCGATCTGAATCACAACCTCTCCAATTTGAGACTATCCATTTCCCGACAGCCACCTTCTTCATCTGATGAAAACCGGTATCCAATCCCCCATTCATTTTTGATATATGCCTTTCCTGATGGCTGCATCTTTTTCCGCAGTGTTTTAATATGCGCCTTCACAATTTCATCCACATTATAAACCGCATCCGCATTCCAAATAGCACTATAGATTTGTTCACGGCTCAAGACTTGCCCGGCATGACTGGCAAGAAAAAATAACAGTTCAAACTCTTTCCGGGTTAGATTCAGTAATTCTCCTTTGAGTATTGCCTGGTGTTTGACCGGATCAATAATCAAATCCGAACCAAACGCCAGAGTATAGTATCTGCTCTCAACCACATGCAGGCGCATATACAATTCCATCAATGATTGAGCATATGCCAGACATTCTTCCAAATTATATGGTTTTTCCATGTAACCATGCGCTCCTGCCTTGAGTGCTGCCATCCGCTCCGCACTGCCTGATTTAGAGGATAAAACAAGAATAGGAATCGGTCGAAGTTGACGAATCATTCTCAGAATTTCTATTCCATCCGTTTCTGGCTGGAGAATATCCATAATTACAAGGCAGAAACGCTCCTTAATCAACTGCTCTATCCCTTCATGTGCAGAAAGAGCATAATAAATCTCTGTTGTTTCATTCTGCAAAGCCGCTTTAATTTCCTGGCACACATGAAAGTTGTCATCAATGATAAGTACGTTTTTCTTCGTAAATTGTACCTCCCTCACAATTTTCTATAAAATTGCAAATATCTGTATTGGCACTATCTATGTTCATATAATCACCCCGTCCTGCACAGTAATCACCCGGCTTGTGCTTTTTGCAGCTTCCGGCGAATGAGTTACCATGATAATCGTCTGCCTGCTGTTCTGATTGATTTCCCGCAGCAGACCCATAATCTCGGCTCCCGTCCTGCTGTCCAGGTTCCCGGTTGGCTCATCGGCAAAAAGTATCTCAGGGTTGCCAATCAAGGCACGGGCGATTGCCACACGCTGCTGCTGCCCGCCTGACAGTTCGCGGGGCGTATGCTTACGGCGTTCCGTCAGCCCTACCACCTCCAATATCTGGCTGAGCTGCTTTTTATAGCTGCCCATCTTCTTGCCATCCAGCAATAGGGGAAGCATAATGTTTTCTTCCACGTTCAGGTTGGGGATGAGGTTGTAAAACTGGAATACAAAGCCGATTTTCTGCCGGCGGATACGGCTCATTTTCTCATCGCCAAAGCGGGAAATGTCCGTCCCGTTCAAGAGAACATGACCGCCGGTCGGCGTATCCAGACCTCCAAGGATATAGAGCAGCGTGCTTTTGCCAGAGCCGGACGGTCCCATGATCGACACAAATTCCCCCTGCATCACTTGCAGGGAAATATCCTTGAGTACCTTTGTGGTCGTGTTTCCCATCTGAAAATCTTTGATGATATGTTTTCCTTCAACGGCAATCTTGCCAACATTCTGTTTCATCTGAAACTCCTCCTTTTATTCAAACTTGATTTCTTCCACCAGTTTCATCCTGCGGCTCTTAAAGATCGGAACGACAGAGCCGAGCAGTGTTACGGCAATTCCCATACCGCCTGCGGCCAGGAACGTGGCTGCATCCAAATCCGGTACCATTGAGATTTTGGGACCTGCCACCAGGAAAATCGTCTGGATTTCCATGTAGGAAACGAAAATGGCAATGGCCGCTCCGATCAGTCCGGAAGAAAAACCCTCAACCAGCGTCATTTTCATATTCTGGCGATTGGAAAGCCCCACGGACTTATACATGGCTATGCTGCGCCGCTTTTGGATGTAGTTGATCAGCAGGTTGTTAATCACGCCCACCGTTGCCAGCAGTAAAATGAAATAGGTCATGCTGTGCATCGGCTGCAAGAAGGCTCCCACCGTGGAAAGCGCATCCGTATTAAATTCTTCTACCGTCCGGCTCCAGTTTGACGTATCGCCAAACAGGTCACGGATCTGCACCATGATTGCATCCGGGTCTGCGGCGGTATAAGCGAGGAAATCATAAGCAGACGCACCAAAATCGGAAACTGCAAAAGCTGAAGGAATAACTGCCTCCACATCCGTAGCCCTCGACTTGAAACTGCCAACCACCTTGTAATCCGCCTGGCCGCTGCCGGTTGCCAGAGATAAGGTATCTCCAACCGCAAAACCGGTCCTGTCCATACAGCTTTCACTTAGCAGAACGGCTCTCTCTCCGGCAAAGGCGGAAATCGCCTGTTCCTCCATTCTCTTTTCCGTGTAATTGAGTGCCAGCATGGGACCGAACCAATCCAGACGATCGGTTGCTTCCAGTCTGCTGAGCGTCATACCGTTTGCCTGCATCTGATTTTTATATACATAGAGGGGAAGCACTTTTTCTATCCCATCCATTTCTTTCACCTGGTCTATAAATTCTTGTTCCATGTAACCGTCTGCAAAGCCCTGTAATTCCGCACCATTGAACACGTCGCTGATATAGGTTGTGACAAAATTACCCACGACCGTGATCGCAATCACGGCGGAAATACTGATAAACAAGAGTGTGATATTCTGGACTGTATTTTTGTTATCCCGCATATTCCGGGCGGCAAGCCTGCCCGTATTTCCCAAAACTGCTCCATATATACGCTCCAATCCCATAGCCATCAGGTTTGTCAGCAGTGGGACAATCAAAATCGTAGCGGCAATCAGCCCCAGCAGGGAAAAACCGCCTGCCAGATACAGCATATTGCCGGAAGCCAGCTTCGGGAGAATGATGGATATCACAAAAAGCACCACACCTGCTCCGAGGATGAAACGCCGGGGAACTTGCTTTTCTTCCACGCTTCCCAGCACCACGTCCTTGATTGGCAGACGGCTGGCACGACTTACTGGCATCCACGCGGAGAGCAGGGACACAACCACTGCAACAGCAAAGGAAAAAATAATGCTAAACGGCGAAATGACAATCGGAATTTCAATCCCCTGTGAAAGCGACTGTCCCATCCCCTGTAAAATCAGTTTCAAAATCAGTGTGCCGACCGGAATACCAATCAGGCCGCCCAAAATCCCATATAACCCACTTTCCAGAAGCAAGATTTGGGTAACAGCTTTCTGCGTTGCACCAATGCTGCGGAATGTGCCGATTACCGGCAAACGGTCTAAGGTAATAACTTTGTAACTGCTGTAAATGATAAAGACGCTCATAGTCAGGGAGAAAAAGCTGATCAGGAAGAATGGCATGGATTTCTGCCTTGCATCCGCCGCAATCTGCGCCTCATTGACTACTGCCGATACACTGTATGAGCCCGGCAAAACTTCGGACAGTTCACTTTTTAGCTCTGAAGTTGAAACCCCCTCTGCAGGCTTCACTAAAATTTCCGTATAACCATCCGTCTTACCTAACAGCTCCGATAATGTTGCAAGGGGCAAAAGGGCGGTTGCACCTCTGGTATGCCGGAGAAAAACCGTGTCATAAGCGGCAACTGCGGCCACTTCCAAGGAAACTGGCTTCCCTCCGATTTGCAGTGTAATGCTATCACCCGCTTCAATTCCATATTTTGAAGTGAAGCGGTCAGGCAGGATCACCTTGTTGCCAGTAAAGTCCGTAATCTCGCCGCCATCCGCTAACCGGGGCGGATTGATTGTATTCAGCTTAGATATGTCTGCTCCAATCAAGTCAATGGTTTCATAATATCCGTTTTCATGATAAAGAGCTGTACTCTCCAGCATGGGAACGCTGGCCCCGATAGAAGGCCGATCCAGCAAGATGGTTTCTGCAATATCTCCCTCAGCAGCGGTCACAGACAGGGTTGCGCTGCCAGCCATGCCCCTCGCCATCTTCCGCTGTGCGCTTTCATAGGAAGATCCAATAGAGAACGACACAAACAATAATGTGGTTGAGAGCAGGATGGACAGCAGCATGACCGCCGTCCTCGTCTTCCTCTCATTGACATTCGTAAAAATGTACTTCAGAATAATTTTCAAGATAGCACCTACTTTCCATAAGGCGGATTGCCGCCACTTTCTAATGCGTTTTCAATTGCTTTTAATACCGTGTCGCTGGTAAGCGTGGCACCAGTTATGGCGTCCACCTCCAATGACTGTGAGGAGGAAACAGCCCTGGCAATTTGCTCTGCCTGTTCCATGTAGGAGGCTTTGTGTTCGATTACTTCGATGCCCATGATCTCATGATCCTTTACTTCAACCTGTACCACGGCAAAGAGCAGCTTGTTCTGACATACGCCGATATACTTGCCATCTTCCAATGTACCCAGGTCAACTGTGCCGACCCGCAAAGGCTGCGGGCGCAGTATAACAGCGACAACAGCAACACAGATACAAACCGTAACAGCAGCCGTTAAAAGGTAAGGAACTACCTTCCTCCATTTCTTCTCCATCCCATCACCCCCTTTCGGACAGAAAAAAGGTTGGCAGCCATCATAGATATGATAGCCTGCCAACCTTAACCTCATTTTCAGTCAACCTTAATTAACCTTAACGGGCAAAAAATCAATCTCAAACGTCGTGCCGACACCTGGAATGCTTGAAACAGAAACCGTACCTCCATGCAGGTCGATAATCCCCTTTGCGATTGCAAGTCCAAGTCCGGTTCCTTCCGGCTTCTGCTCTGTATTTGTCCCCCGGTAATAGCGGTCGAATAAACGCCGGGCAGTGTCTGCCTCCATGCCCGGCCCATTATCAGAAACCTTGATTTTTAATCCTGCCTGGGATGGCAGGATGCTGACGCTGACTTCGGTGTGTTCCTCTCCATGCACAAATGCATTGATGATCAAATTCCGAAATGCCCTTGTGAAAAGCATCTGGTCGAAAGAGAAAGTGACCGTCTCATCCGCACTTTCAAACTGGATCATGCGGTCTTCATATTCAGGGGTGTTCAAAATATCAATTGACAGCTCCTTGAGAAAACGGACAAGGTTCTGTTCTTCACGTTGGATGGGAAGCATCCCGTTTTCCAACTGATAGGTCAGCTTCAGATCGTCAATCAGCTTTTCCATATAGGAAACATTTTTCAGCATAATATCCGCATAATGCCTGCGGTGTTCCCGATTGCCGCCATCCGTTTCCCGCAAAACCTCCGCATACCCTTTAATGGGGGAGAGTGGTGTTTTAAGGTCGTGGGTAATGTTTGCAATCCATTCCTCCCGCGTCTTTTCCGTCAATACACGCTGGTTATCGCTGTCCCTGATCTCAGCATCCAGCGTATTCAGGCTGTCATACAAATCGCGGAACACACCCTGTTCCTTAATCGGGACATAACTGCGGGCCGCAATCTCATGAATGGCATCCGTCAACCGTTTGATTGCTTTTGTGGTCAATAGGCCATATAGAACGCCTGAAATCAGCACCAGTAGGAATAATACAGCAAGCACCGGCATGACTATCTTTTTGCCTCCCGCAAAATGGTCGCCATTGACATACATTGTCACTTTGGAAATATTCACAGGGAAGTAAAGGAGATAGGCATACTCTGTCCCAGCATCAGCGGCAATCCCCGCAAAGATGGTTGTTCCCTCATCCGCTGATTTTCCGTTTTGAACAAGCTGCAGCAACTCTGCGCCGGAATACACTTCACTGGCCTGCTCTGGTTCTTGATAACTAAAAACCTCATTTCCGTAGCTGTCAATAATCTGAATGCCAACCTCGTATTTCCGTAGCAAAGCAAGCCCTGTCTGCTTCACCTGTGGTATGTCATCTATAAAAATAATCTGATCTTTAAAGTCCCCTGTAAATTCTTTGGGCCAGTCACTCCTTACTCTTGCGCCATTTGGCGTCTGAACAGAAATCATCAGGAATAAAAAGCAGCCAGCCAGTAGAATCGTCCCAAGCAGCGACAGAAAGAAAATCAGATAAATATGAAATATTGTCTTATAACCTGATTTCTTCATCTAATCAACCCTTTTCTTGAGTTTATAGCCCAGCCCTTTCACCGTGATAAGCTGCCGCGGGGACGACGGCATATCTTCAATTTTTTCCCGCAGGTGTCGGATATGAACCATGATGGTGTTGTCACAAATGCTGCTGTATTCCCCCCATACCTGCTCGTATATCCTTTCCTTGCTAATGATCCTATCTGCATTTTCCATGAGGTAGGATAAAAGCAGAAATTCACGGCCGGTCAGCTCAATTTCCTGCCCATTTTTATAAGCCCGGCAGCTTTCCCCATCAATCGAAAGGGGCCCGACTGTCAGCTTGGCTTTTGGTGGTGGTGTGGATTGATATTGCTGGCGGCGGAGCTGGGCTTTGATGCGGAACACTACTTCGCGGGGACTGAACGGTTTGGTAATGTAATCGTCGCCTCCGCAGGAAAGACCGAGTATTTTATCAACATCATCATTCTTGGAGGATAAGAAGAGAACAGAGCAATAGGAAAACTCACGGATTTGCCTGCATACTTCCAACCCGTCTATGTCCGGCATCATAATATCCAGTACGATCACTTCCGGCTGAAACTCCCTGCAAATCGCCACAGCATCCTTGCCGTTATAGGCTTTTTGGATTGCATAGAACCCTTCCTTTTGCAGCACTTCTTCCATCATATCAACAATGTCCTTTTCATCGTCAACCAGCAAAATTCTACTCGCCATTTTTTCACCTGCTTTCTTCAAATCCTTCTTCTTTATAAAATTTGACGGCACACTTCACTTTTTCTTATGTAGCTTCACATCAATTCCGTTCCGTTCTGCGGCATTTCGAAGTAGTCCTGCGGCAAAGGCACTTTTCTCTTTGAGTGTCCGCATCTCCATCTCAGAATCAGTTTCGAGCTGCTCAATCACATTGCGCAGCGCCTGCAGTTCCAAAAGGTTGACCGCCACACAAAAGAGTGTCTTTTTCCGACCGTCATTATAGCCGGATAGGAGTATGTCCAGTATTTTTGTTTTCTCCGCCTGCTCCGTATTGTAGGCATCTATCCCAATCCGCCGAGCTTTTGCCAGGTCAGCCTTCTGATGACGGGTTGTAATAAAGGAATCGAAGTCCTCTATATGTTCATATTTCTCGCATGGGTATTTATCGCATTGAAAGCAGTATTCTATACCGCCATGTTCCATGCTGCACCTTGCGATTTTGCATGATTGATTTCCTTCGCCGCCGCCACAGCCGGGACAGTGTTTACCCAAAAACATGGGACAAAGCCTGCAATTTAATCCGCAAAGGGATAGGAATTGATTTTGTCGGTTAAATCCCTTCATGCTACCTCCTGTTCATTTGGTAACCCTTTCCATCAAATCATGACGAAAATTGCCAAGATATGTAGACTACTTTTTTAGATTTTCTAACGCCTCGGAATTGTTGGAAATCACTGTAGCGACTGTCAGGCATTGCTCCATACCCCGGCAGTCGCCACATGTCTCAACGCCCATTTCCAGCGCACATTTTCTTATCGGACATAAACTGCTGCAAAACGGTGTCTTCACGCCATCCACACGGCATCCCATGCAATTAATCATATCTGCGGTAATCGTGACTCCGTTTAATTCACTCCAGAGTTTTGCAGTCTTCTCTCGCAGCTCATAGTCATCGTTCAGCGTCGCAATCCTGGCATCGCATTTTTCACAGTCAAGCCCACAGTAGGCGATAAATTTCTTCATTTTACATTCCTCCAAATTAAAGTTGCTTCCTTTGCTCATCAACCATATTGCCGCAACCCGTTGATATAGTCAACATCTTTTTCCTTCCATTACTAATTTCTTGCTTTGAATACTGTAATACACGAGCCCTTCCTAAATCTCCAATTCAGCAATTCGTTCTACCAGATGCGAAATGGTATGACCGCTTTCATAATGATGGCAAAAACAGCCCCTGTTCCTATCATCTTGGCTGTTTCCTTAAAAGATTTGTGTAAAACAAATACACCAATCGCCAGCATTAAAAGCTCAAGCCCCGAATTGATATCTATATAAAATATTCCATAGTTGAAAGCACAGTTCAGCAATACCCCTGTAACTCCAGAGGACAGGAGAAAAGCAATTCGCCCTGTACCTTTAGCATACCAACACAATAAGGCTAGGAAAGGGGCTGCTGCCGTAAACACAATCCAGATAAAGGCATAGCTTTGGGGGAAAAATCCAGCTATGAAATTGCTGTACCAATAGTAGCTTGATACCATTCCCGCAAAAAAGACAAAAACATTGGTGCCAGCCCTTATAGGAGTTGTGCTGTAAACGGCAATGCACACCGCAATAACAATCCAGGGCGCTAATTTCCCGAGAAAATTATGCAGATCCACCGCACTGTCAATCAGATGTAATAACGCCGGGAGGTTTGCCTGCCGATAATCCAAATATTTTGAAAAGACCCCCATAAAAACTCCAAATAGCAGGATGCCTATAGAAATAAGCACTTGCTTCGGAATGGAATATGGCTTTTGTGAAGCCCGTATTTTACCGAAAAACTCCTTCATTGTTTCTCCTCATAACCTGATAGCTAATCGCTTGCCTTGTGTGCTGTGATGATCGTATAACTATAAGCGTTGACCGTTATGATACACCCGTCAACCGCTATATACCAGTTCTTTCCTTTTCTCGATATGGATGCTTCAACAGAAGATATCCTGTTTCTGCACCAATCAACAACATGATCGGTATCCAAAGCAAGGTTTCTCTTGATTCTTACTACACCCAATTCGGTCGTATGTAACTTATCCAAATGAGTCAGTAATTCGTTGTTCTACATATTCTTCACCCCGCAAACTCGAATTTAGCTATTGTCTTTTCTTTTCTATTGTGTAGGATTGCAGGCCCTTCTGACAGCCATTCTTTTCATAAAATCCCTCTACTCCCGGTTGTGAACCAAAGTATAACATAGTAGGCGTATTATCCTTTGCAAGTTGAAGAAGTCTACTTCCTACTCCTTGTTTTTGATATTCTGGAAGAACAAGCAACTCTGTAATTGTTCCAAAATAATAACCATCTGAAAGAATACGCAAACACCCTACCAGCACTTTGTCGTCATAGGCGGTTATATTCAACGTTTTAGATAACGCTCTCTGCGTTCTTTCCATGTTATAATTACCTTGCCATATTTTATTAACAAAGGGAATAAAAATTGAAGCATTAAGCTCTTTATCGTCTACTTTATAGTCCATAATTGTACCTCCACAAATACCGATTTTTCTGTTTCTCTACAAGTTTGAATTTTTTATTCAGATGCCAATATTGTTAGACTCTTTTTATTGGATGCCGGATGACCCTTTTCATCTTTTCCGGAGTACTCTTTTTCGGGTCTGACAAATAGATCTCATGATGCAGCCGCCCATCTGCCATATCATTCACATACCCGTTCTCCGCAAGGAACGCATCCAGTATAGCCACTGTTTCCGGCTCAGTATCATAAGAGCCTATGTGCATAATCTGAACACACAGGTCTTCGTCAATCGTCAAAAACTCAGCGATGGAACGGTCCAGCCCTTTCTTCTTTGTGGCTGCTGCAACGTCCCAGTCAAAGGTTTGCCCTTGGAACATTGACGATTTCGGGTTTCTTCCCCGGCATATAGAACTCTTTGTATTCCTTCTTAAAATCAAATGCCATGATTAACGCCTCGTTAAACGCCGGATTTAAAAAACAATTACATTCCGACTATCTTCCTGACGGTGTTTGCCGTTCTGATTGTCAGTTTATTGCTGATATTGGCATTTGCCGTCTTTGGCCACCAGTTTGTTTTTTGATAATCCTTTCGGCTGAAAGACCAGAATACCGCTGCCTTATAATCCTTAATCTTTTCTAATCCTTCCCTGGGTTCTCCAATCTCACCCCATACCTCAGCAAATGTAGCTGGGGGCATAATAAAAATCAGATTATCATAGATTTCTTTATTTTCATTGCCCCACCAGTCAGGTGCATGTTGTAAAGTGTCTTCGAGATCCTCTTTTGATGTGACGAAAACCGGAATATCCAAACCAAACTGCTCTTTTATCATTGTTTCAATCCGGCTTGTAAGGCTCCCTATATTCTCATCATCACTTGAAAAGATCACATTACCACTGTTCAGATATGTCTTAACTGCTCCAAACCCAAGCTCTTCAAAAGCTTTCTTTAATTCAGCCATTGGAACCTTATTTTTTCCACTTATATTGATACCTCGCAAAAGCGCAATATATCTTTTCATATTCGTTGATTCCTCCACATCTCGCTAAACTCTTTAGGTCAGAACCCATAATGAGGTAAACGACAAAGCATGATATATTCTTCATCATTCTCGTCAACAATTTCAAAGCCAACCTTTTTATACATTTTCACAGCATAGTTTTTCTTTTGTACTGCAAGTGATGTTTGCTTATACCCATTCTCTTTTAACATACAAAGCATTTTTTTCATCATTGCTGTTCCAATGCCCAAATTTCGGAACTCTTTATATAGAGAGATTGCAAGTGAGGGTGTATCATTATCAATATGCCCATAATCATTCATAATACGAGCCCACACTGCTCCGATGATTTTTCCTTCCACCTCCGCTACTAATCCAATATCGCCTGTTTTTGTACCAAAATCCGCTATATAAACTTGAAGCTCAGGTTGATTGATTATTTCTTTTGAAGGCGGTAAAACTCCAGCAGGAATATAAATTGCCTCATATAAAAATTCCTCTAAAATTTCAATTTCTGTATCTCGTATTTCTCTGATAATATAATTCATTCAAACCTCCGATTATTTGTTCTTCCTTAATTGGTTACCTATGCAATTCCTCCTTTATCAATTCTGGATTTATCAATCATATTTTTCGATATTCACAGTAGCAACCGCAGATTGATTTGGCTCTCCTGTAACAAGGTCTTGAGGTGCCGGTACCAACATCATAAATCCTTCTTTACCATATCTCGGTTCGTAACCCTGTGCATATCCTCTCTCAACAGAAATATGCTGAACTTGTCCGATAATCATGGAAGTAATGCCTGCACCGCTTAAATCCTGCATATCTTTCAGCGTACATTCCATGTTTATAAATGCCTCTTGAATGACTGGCGCATGAATTGTTTTCGCCTTGGACAACGTAAAACCACCCGCCACAAATTCATCAGTTTCCATGCCGTTATTGTTAATGGTATCTATCAGCTTATCGTAATAGCTGATCGGCAGGAAGTTGATGCAAAAGCACTTTTCCCTTCGGATATTGGCATAAGTATGCGTGTGTTGATACAAATTCCCCATGACAGCAAAGAAAGCCGTTTTATCCCCATGAAAGCAGCTCCAGGCATGGAAGCAGACATTTGGATGCCCATTCTCTTTCCACGTAGTGATCGCAAATAAAACTGTCGGGATCCCCGCCGTAGTTTCAAAATGCGAAAACAGTTCAAACTCTTCTGGGTATGAGGGTTTGAAATACTGTGGAAAATCTTTATCAATCTCTATTTTCATTGAATCACCTCACAAATCCATATTTTTAATCCGGGAACCCGGAAGTCAGTGTATGATTGTTCCTATCCCTTTTTCTAATCTTCATTACGGAGCTGTACCGTCATCTCCCCAATACTCATCCATCGAAATAATCTTGTCATTCTTTCCTAGTCATTGGTATTTTCTTCTGCTTTCAAATTTTTTGCCTTCTCTTGCGCTGCATTACCTAATTTCTCATAAGCATAAGTTCCATTTTTCCAATTTTTCAGATTGTGAAGTCTTGCTCCACGATCACCATGCTCTGGATCATCAAACAGGTCTCTGAGCTTTTGACAGGGCATATCTGAGCATTCTCCGCAATGTTCAAGCCCCTTTTCCATACAGCATTTCGCTTTATCGCACTCACCCCAAAACATAATTCCTCTATTGGCTTTACAACCCTTACATCCGATTTTATCTTTCCATTCACACACTCCGCAATATGTACCGCAAAAGGCTATCATCTTCTTATTTATCATCAAGGTCTCTCCTTTATTTAGCTCACAGCAGCTTTAACAGTTCATCATGGATATATCCGTTTGTTCCCGCTACGCTGCCGCCTTTTCTCGGATCAAGCGACTTTCCCGTAAAATCAGTTACCTGCCCGCCAGCCTCCTGAATTAAGAGCATACCGGCAGCATAATCCCAGGGATTCAGGTATATCTCGAAATAGCCTCCCTGTCTGCCGCAGGCGGTATATGCCAGTTCCA
>OWIH01000290.1_pt1 | contig 17689 bp, 18 predicted proteins | sample 1732891 | NCBI WGS metagenome assembly OWIH01 (sample SAMN05065765, study PRJEB22554) | human gut metagenome | biome: ENVO:2100002; feature: ENVO:00000062; material: ENVO:00002003 | host: Homo sapiens | place: USA
GCAGCGTCAGATGTGTATAAGAGACAGACCAATGATATAATTGTAAGAAATTGAATTGTAATAAATAAATTATATGTGATATAATAATTACAAATTGTTTAAAATAGTAAGAACATTGGCTTAGATTGAATATAAGGAAAAGGTGAAACTATGTCTCATATTTATGATTTAATTATTATCGGCTCCGGACCGGCAGGTCTTGCAGCCGCTGTTTATGCCCAGAGGGCAAAGCTGGATACGCTTGTGGTTGAGAAGGCCATGGTCAGCGGAGGCCAGGTCCTGACCACATATGAGGTGGATAACTATCCCGGACTTCCCGGCATCGGCGGATACGATCTGGGGCTTAAGTTCAGGGAACACGCGGACCGTCTGGGAGCCCGGTTCGTGGAGGACGAGGTCCTGAAAATCGAGGATGGAAGCAGGGGCGCCGTCAAGAGCGTGGTGTGTCAGGGCAACACCTATGAGGCAAGGGCCCTTATACTTGCCACAGGAGCTGTCCACAGGAAGCTGGGGGTGCCGGGGGAGGAAGAACTGGCAGGAGCCGGGGTGTCCTACTGTGCCACCTGTGACGGAGCGTTTTTCCGCAATAAGGTCACGGCTGTCATCGGAGGCGGTGATGTGGCTGTGGAGGATGCCATTTTCCTGGCACGTATGTGCAGCAAGGTATATCTGATTCACAGGAGAAATGAGCTGCGGGCAGCCAAGAGCCTGCAGGAGAATCTGCTGTCCTTGGATAATGTGGAGGTAATCTGGGATACGGTGGCTGACAGTATCAATGGGGACGGAATGGTAAAGAGTCTTTCTCTGACCAATGTAAAGGACGGACAGAAAAGGGAACTGGAAGTGCAGGGCGTGTTCATTGCAGTGGGAATATCACCGGAGAGCAGGGCCTTTGAGGGCTTGGTGGATATGGACCACGGCTATATCAGGGCCGGGGAGGACGCCGCGACATCGGCGCCTGGTATATTTGCGGCAGGTGACGTGAGGACTAAGCCGCTCCGCCAGATTATCACGGCTGCCGCGGACGGGGCAAACGCGATAACCAGTGTGGAGCGGTATCTGGTAGAGAATTAGGGGAGGCAGGCTGCAGATGAATAACTGGAAGAAAGTAATCGTGCTCAGCGGTTTGTGCAGCTGCGCGCTTTCTGTGAACGCCTTTGCGTCCACGAATCTGGAGACGGGATCTTCTCTGGCTGGTATATCCGTTGCGCTGAATAATTATTATGCAGGCAACACAGAGCCGGAAAAGCAGTTGGCTTCATCCTATTCCGATATGCAAAACAAGTCTGTCCAGTCAAATACAGCCGCAGGCTCCGCCAAGAGCGGTTCCGGCAGCGGCCAGGGCAGCGGCAATAAGGGCAGCGGCCAGTCCGGCAGCGCGTCAGGGGACGCCGCAAAGGCAAAGGCTGTCCAGGAGACTGTATCCAAACCAAAGTCCTCAGCGTATGATAACATTGCAGTGTCAAAGATAAACGGCACGGTCAACATCCGTACAGAGGCTAACACCAGCAGCGGTGTGACCGGCAAGATTAACAATGATTGCGCGGCTGCCATCCTGGACACGGTGGACGGAGAGGGCGGCAAATGGTACAAGATTCAGTCCGGTTCCGTTACCGGCTACATAAAGGCAGATTATTTTGTTACAGGACAGCAGGCAGAAGCCAGGGCCAAGCAGGTGGGAACCACCTATGGCACCATAGTGGGCACTCCCAGCCTGCGTCTGAGACAGAGCCCTGACATGGAAGGAAAGACGCTGACACTGCTGTCAGAGGGCGCCCACTATGTGGTTACGGGCGAGGAAGGGGATTTCCTGAAGGTCCAGGTGGATTCGGACTTGGAAGGCTATGTGTTCAAGGAGTATATGAAGACCAGTGTGGAGTTTAACAAGGCTGTGTCGGTGGAAGAGGAGAAGGCTAAGGCGGCAGAGGAGGCCAAACGCAAGGAAGATGCGGACAAGGCCCTGAAGGCTCTGGAGGATGCCAAGAAGGCAGACGCGGCCAAGAAGACCACGGCAGCCACCACAAAGGCCCAGAAAACCACGGAAGCTCCTGCCACATCGGCTCCCAAAAAGGAGGAGACAAAGGGAACAGACGCCGTCACCACCATTGCTGCCAATCCTGAGAACGGCAAGGACAGTACGGTGGCAGCGCCCACAACGGCAAAGGCGCCTGAGACTGTGGACAGCAAGGGTCCGGGATCTTCTGGCGGAACCTCCACAGAGGTGGCCTCCGCTACCCGTAACGCAGTGGTGGCATACGCAAAACAATTCCTGGGCAACCCCTATGTGTACGGTGGGACAAGCCTGACAAGCGGAGCCGACTGTTCCGGATTTACCCAGAGCGTATTCGCCCATTTTGGAATCAGTACAGGAAGAAGCTCCAGGGACCAGGCGGCCAGAGGAAAGTCCATATCGGTCAGCGATGCCAAGCCGGGAGATCTGCTGTTCTATGCCAGCGGCGATTACATTAACCATGTGGCTATCTACATCGGCGGCGGACAGGTTATCCACGCCAGCAATCCCACCACGGGTATCTGCATCACGCCGGCAAATTACAGGACGCCCTGTAAGGCAGTGACGTTTTTGGATTAAAAGAATTATTTCTACATATAAAAGCAAGCCCGCAGATTTGCGGGCTTGTACTTATTATAAGAAAAATATTCGGTTTGAATCCGTGGTTTAGAACTCCGGCTCAATCAGTCCGTAAGTTCCGTTCTTGCGCTTATAGACTACGTTCACCTGGTCCGTATCTGCGTTCAGGAACACGTAGAAATTATGTCCCAGCATCTCCATCTGGAGGCATGCTTCCTCGGGAATGGCTGGCTTGATGGCAAATCTCTTTGTCTTGACAATCTGAATCTCGTCATCCTGTACTTCGTCCTCTTCCTCTATGAATGCCTGGGAGAAAGAGATGGCGGCCTGTTTCTTATCAATGAGTTTCTTTCTATATCTGCGGATCTGGCGCTCAATGATTTCCTCTACCAGATCAATGGATACATACATATCGGAGCTGGATTCCTCCGCGCGGATGGTATTGCCTTTGACTGGGATAGTCACCTCAATTTTTTGTCGGTCTTTCTGTGCGCTCAGCGCTACGATTACTTCGGTGTCCGGAGTGAAGAAATGTTCCAGCTTGCCAATCTTCTTTTCAACGGCAGCCTTCAAACCTGGAGTTACCTCAATATTTCGTCCTGTTATGGTATAACGCATAAACATCAACTCCTTTTCTTGGGATAGTGACATTATATCATATTTATTGCAAAATTACAATCATAACCTAAGAATTGTTTAACAATTTATCTTAATTTTTTATAAAATTTTGTTTCAAATGCGGTAAAGAGCTATTGCATTCCTAATAGAGGACTCCTTGAAATGTCAAGAGAAAACCTTGTTTTTTCTTTCGTACTTTTCAAGTTTATCAGAAGTGTACAAAAATAAAATAAATGTAAAGTCTGAGGGGGAAGAGCAAATGAAAAGTTATAGACTTGTGGATAATGTGGATAAGTTGGTGTATAACTATTTTTTGCCTTAAAATGGACAAACTGTGATGTGGATAACTTTGGGGGTAATGTGTATAAACTTCTGGGGATAATGTGGACAGGTAAAAAATCGAACACATTTTTTGTGCAATCTGCTTGGTTGACCATAAGTCTGAAGAGAATCGCTTCAAAAAAGGAGAGCATAGATTCTGTTTCATAAAACGGTGAACAGGATGAAAATGGGTAAATCATGTAAAATAACGTGGAATTGTTAAGTATATGGACAAAATGTTAATTTTTCATTAACCCGTTGAATAAATCTTTCTCAAGTGCTACAATAAGTAAGATTGTATCATAGGCGTAGTATTTGTAGTATTTTATACAAAGGTCCGCAATGACAGGCATTGTGGAAAGGCAGGGAATAGACAGGAATCAGCAGACAGATAATAGGTGATAAGGCAGATGCTGCAGGTACAGGCGCTGGTTGAAAATTAGTTTCTATTATATAGGAAGAAGTTAGGAGAGTATACCATGAACTTGATTGAAAAGGTGTTCGGGACTCACAGTGAAAGAGAACTGAAGATGATACGGCCAATCGTGACAAAGATTGAATCGTTGCGTCCCGAGATGATGGCCATGTCTGATGAGGAACTGCGTGACCAGACCAGAATCTTTAGAGAAAGGCTTGCAGAGGGCGCCACGTTGGATAACGTTCTGCCGGAGGCGTTTGCCACTGTCCGTGAGGCGGCAAGAAGAACTCTGAATATGGAGCATTTCCCTGTACAGCTGATCGGCGGTATCGTACTGCATCAGGGCCGTATTGCCGAGATGCGTACTGGTGAAGGTAAGACTCTGGTATCCACCTGTCCCGCATACCTGAATGCATTGAAGGGAAAGGGCGTCCAGATCGTAACGGTCAATGACTATCTGGCAAAGCGTGACGCCGAGTGGATGGGTCAGGTGCACAGATTCCTGGGCATGACCGTGGGCGTTGTACTGAACGACATGACAAGTGAACAGCGTAAGGAGGCATATGCCTGCGACATTACTTACGTGACAAATAATGAGCTGGGATTCGATTACCTGCGCGATAACATGTCCATTTATAAGGAGCAGCTGGTGCTGCGCGACCTGGATTACTGTATCATCGATGAGGTTGACTCCGTGCTGATTGACGAGGCCAGGACGCCTCTTATCATTTCCGGACAGAGCGGCAAGTCCACCAAGCTGTATGAGGTGTGCGATGTACTGGCCCGCCAGTTGGAGAGAGGTACCGTATCCAAGGAATTCTCCAAGATCGACGCCATCATGGGCGAGGAGATTGAGGAGACAGGCGATTTCGTTGTGGATGAAAAGGATAAGGTAGTAAACCTGACAGAACAGGGCGTCAAGAAAGTGGAGGAGTACTTCCATATTGAAAACCTGGCAGATCCTGAGAACCTGGAGATCCAGCATAACATTATCCTGGCTCTGCGCGCCAATAACCTGATGTTCAGGGATAAGGATTATGTTGTAAAGGATGACGAGGTCCTGATTGTAGATGAATTCACAGGCCGTATTATGCCCGGCCGCCGTTATTCCGACGGACTTCATCAGGCAATCGAGGCTAAGGAGCACGTAAATGTGCGCCGGGAGTCCCGCACCCTGGCTACCGTAACATTCCAGAACTTCTTCAACAAGTATACGAAGAAGGCAGGTATGACGGGTACTGCCCAGACAGAGGAAAAAGAGTTCCGCAACATCTATGCCATGGACGTTATCGTCATCCCTACCAACAAGCCTATGATTCGTAAGGACCTGGAGGACGCCGTATATAAGACAAAGAAAGAAAAATATAAGGCGGTTGTGGACGAGGTGGAGAGAGCACACGAGAAGGGACAGCCTGTCCTGGTGGGCACCATTGCCATTGAGACTTCCGAGCTACTGAGCAAGATGCTGACTAAAAAGGGAATTCCCCATAAAGTACTGAATGCCAAGTTCCATGAGCTGGAGGCTGAAATCGTAGCAGACGCAGGTATCCACGGCTCTGTTACCATTGCCACCAACATGGCGGGCCGTGGTACGGATATTAAGCTGGACGAGGAAACCAAGGCACTGGGCGGCCTTAAGATCATCGGTACGGAGCGTCACGAGTCACGCCGTATTGACAACCAGCTGCGCGGACGTTCCGGACGTCAGGGTGACCCGGGTGAGTCCAGGTTCTACCTGTCCCTGGAGGATGACCTTTTAAGGCTCTTTGGTTCAGACCGTCTTATGGCCATGTTTGAGGCCATGGGTGTGCCGGAGGGAGAGCAGATTGAGCATAAGATGCTGTCCAATGCCATTGAGAAGGCACAGATGAAGATAGAGAGCAACAACTACGGTATCCGTGAGCAGCTCCTTAAGTTCGACGAGGTCAACAATGAGCAGCGCGAGGTTATCTACGCGGAGCGCCGCAAGGTGCTGGACGGCGACAACATGCGCGACCTTGTACTCAAGATGATTACGGACACTGTGGAGAACGCGGTGGATATCTCTGTATCCGATGACCAGACCCCGGATAAGTGGGATTTACAGGAACTGAACAACCTCCTTCTTCCGGTCATTCCCCTGAAGCCGGTAACTCTTACCGACGAACAGAAGAAGTCCATGAAGAAGAATGAGCTTAAGCACAATCTGAAGGAAGAGGCCATCAAGCTTTACGAGACAAAGGAAGCCGAGTTCCCGGAGCCGGAGCAGATTCGTGAGATTGAGCGCGTGGTTCTGCTGAAGGTAATTGACAACAAGTGGATGGCGCATCTGGATGACATGGACGCGCTGCGTGAGGGCATCGGCCTCCAGGCATACGGCCAGAGGGATCCGGTAGTTGAATACAAGATGCAGGGTTATGAGATGTACGAGTCCATGATGGCTTCCATCCAGGAGGAGACAATCCGTATCCTGTTCCATATCCGCGTGGAGCAGAAGGTGGAGCGTGAACCCGCTGCCAAGGTGACCGGCACGAACAAGGATGCGTCTGCCCCGAGCGCGCCCAAGAAGCGTGTGGAGCAGAAGATATACCCTAACGACCCATGCCCGTGCGGTTCCGGCAAGAAGTACAAACAGTGCCACGGAAGAATTAAATAATCGACGAAATACCAGGGCCGGTGTGATATCATCTGAACACCGGCCTTTATGAAAATGACTGCATATAACCATGAAACAGCCCTGAGCAGGGGATCACAAAATATAGATTGAAAGTGGGTGAAGCTGTGGTAGAGTTAGATAATTTTAAGTATACGTTATCGACGTATGACAAGCCATTAGTGGAAGTGAGGGATTCACTTTGACCTGGACAACAAGGTCAGAAGAATCGCGGAATTAGATAAGTCCATGGAGGAGCCTGGCTTCTGGGATGATCCGGAGCAGTCCACCAGGATGGTCAGAGAGTCCAAGAACCTGAAGGATGAGGTGGATACCTACCGGGCATTGGAACAGCAGTATGAGGATATCCAGGTAATGATTCAGATGGGATACGAGGAAAATGATTCCTCTCTGATTCCTGAGATTGAGGAGATGCTGGAACAGTTTAAGGAAACATTGGAGAATATGCGGATGAAGCTCCTGCTCTCCGGAGAGTATGATTCCAATAACGCCATCCTGCGCCTGAACGCAGGGGCAGGCGGAACCGAGTCCTGTGACTGGTGCAGCATTCTGTACCGCATGTACTGCCGCTGGGCTGAGAGCAAGGGCTTTAAGGCCCATGTGCTGGATTTCCTGGACGGCGAGGAAGCGGGAATTAAATCTGTCACCGTGCAGATTGACGGTGAGAATGCATACGGATATCTGCGTTCTGAGCACGGAGTGCACCGACTGGTGCGTATATCTCCGTTTAACTCCGCGGGCAAGCGCCAGACATCCTTTGTGTCCTGCGACGTCATGCCCAACATTGAGGAGGACATAGATATTGAGGTGAATCCCGACGATATCCGCGTGGACACCTACCGGTCCAGCGGCGCCGGCGGACAGCACATCAACAAGACGTCCTCAGCCATCCGAATCACCCATTTTCCCACGGGAATCGTGGTGACATGCCAGAATGAGCGTTCCCAGTTCCAGAACAAGGAGAAGGCCATGCAGATGCTGAAGGCAAAGCTCCTTATGGTAAAGCAGGAGGAGCAGGCGGCCAAGGCGGCAGGCATCCGCGGGGATGTGAAGGATATCGGATGGGGAAGCCAGATTCGTTCCTATGTGCTGCAGCCCTATACCATGGTCAAAGACCACCGTACAGGCGAGGAAAGCGGTAACGTGGACGCTGTGTTAGACGGGGCAATTGATAACTTTATCAGTGCCTATCTTCGCTGGATGAGTCTGGGATGCCCGGATAAGAATGTAAGGGAAGACGAGTAAAGACAGGCGGGGTTACAGATCATTAAGACATGAGGCATACGAATAGAACCAATGCGCAGGGGACCGGAAACTTCCGGTCCTTTGCGCATTGGCCGCGTTTCCTCTGTGTATCGTGAAAAAAATTAGCGTGAAGAATTAGATAAAAACAGTTGCATTTAAAATAAAAATATGTTAATATCTTCCTCGTGAGTACAGATGTATTTCCAATACGGACATACACGCGGGCCTACGAAAGGATTGAACAATGGAAGACAAAAGCAAATACTTTGTGGTGAAACAGAAAGCCGTGCCTGAGGTTCTTTTGAAGGTTGTGGAGGCAAAGAAGCTGCTGGAGACAGAACGGGCCATTACGGTGCAGGAAGCCACGGATAAGGTGGGAATCAGCCGGAGTTCCTTTTATAAGTACAAGGATGACATATTTCCCTTCTATGACAACACCAAGGGGAAAACCATTACCCTGGTGGTGCAGATGGACGATGAACAGGGACTTCTCAGCGACCTGCTTCACGTGGTAGCGGTGTACAGGGCCAATATACTGACCATTCACCAGAGCATTCCGGTCAACGGCGTGGCAACGCTTACGCTGAGCGTTGAGGTAAGGGAGAATACAGGCAATGTATCCAGCATGATAGAGGAACTGGAAGTACTGGACGGTATCCATTACGTCAAAATACTTGCCAGGGAGTGACGGCCGGCTCGGGCCTTTCAATATCAGAGGAGAATAAAACACAGGGAGCGGAAGATTATGATTAAGACAGCAGTTATGGGGTATGGTACCATTGGTTCCGGCGTGGCCGAGATACTTGACAAGAACAGGGATGTAATAGCAAGCCAGGCAGGACAGGAAGTGGAGTTAAAGTATGTCCTGGATTTAAGGGAGTTCCCGGACAGTCCGGTGGCAGATAAGATCGTCCACGATTTCAAGGTGATTGAGCAGGACGAGGAAGTGAAGATTGTGGTGGAGACCATGGGCGGACTGAATCCTGCCTATCCCTTCGTGAAGGCCTGCCTCATGGCGGGCAAGCATGTGGTCACCTCCAATAAGGCGCTGGTGGCGGCTCACGGCACAGAGCTTCTGGCCATTGCCAGGAAGAAGCATGTGAATTTCTTCTTTGAGGCCAGCGTGGGCGGCGGTATCCCTATTATCCGCCCTCTTTACCGCTGTCTCATGGGTGAGCGCATCGAGGAAATCACGGGTATATTTAACGGAACCACCAACTTTATCCTGACCAAGATGGACAAAGAGGGGGAATCCTTTGAAAATGCCCTGAAGGAAGCCCAGAATCTGGGATATGCGGAGCGCAATCCTGAGGCGGATGTGGAAGGCCATGATACCTGCCGCAAGATTGCCATTCTTACAGCCATGGCAACAGGGAAAGAAGTGAATTATGAGGATATCTACACCGAGGGCATCACGCGGATCACGGATATCGACTTTAAATATGCGGAGAAGATGGGGACATCGGTGAAGCTGTTTGGAACCAGCCGAATAAAAGACGGCAGGGTTTTGGCCTATGTGGCGCCGGTGATGATTAACAAGACCAGTCCCCTGTACTCTGTGAATGATGTATTTAACGGCATCCTGGTGAAGGGAAATATGCTGGGTACCTCCATGTTCTATGGCAGCGGCGCCGGAAAGCTTCCAACGGGAAGCGCGGTGGTGGCTGATATCATTGAGGCGGCTCAGAATCTCAAAAAGAACGTGCCCATGGGCTGGACAGACGAAAAACAGGCTATCGAATCCATGGACCAGGCACAGTTCAGGTATTTTGTCAGGGCGGCCGGTTCCTACCGCAATAAGGAGCAGGATGTAAAGAACGCCTTCGGCCAGGTGGAGGTAATCGAGCTTTACGGAATGGATGAATTCGCGTTCCTCACTGCCCAGATGGCAGAGGGTGAATTCAGGAAAGTGGCTGTTTCCTATGACTCCAGGGAACAGGAGCGGTCTGAATACGGTATCAAGCAGATGATACGTGCGGTGCTGTAGCATATGGTATCGGTCATAAGCCGGATTATCGGTGAAATTGCAAGGCAGGGATTTCCCTGCCTGTTTCATCTTTTAACGGGACTTTACTGTCCCGGCTGCGGCGGCACCAGAGCGTTTCGGGCGCTGCTCGCCGGCAATCTGCTCCTGAGTATCCGGTACCATCCCCTGGTTGCCTATATGGCAGTGGTGCTGACGGCTGAACTGGTAAGCTTTGCGGTGTCCAGGGCGGCCAAAAACCCCAGATATTATCTGGGGCATGAAAAATTGCTGGTTTACACCGGCGCAGCTATTGCGCTGGTGAACTGGGTGTACAAGAACTATATGCTGGTGGTAAGAGGCGTGGACCTGCTTCCCCTGTGGCCGCGCTGACCCGTATGAATATAGCCGGAGCCGGAAGCGGACCGGGATAGCGCCGGCGTCAAAACCGGCATCAGAACCAAAGGAAGCCAGTGGTCTTGGGCAGCTGCAACTGCTGGTTCAGCTGTTCCTGGAGCCGGTTGATGAACTCATTAATCTGAGGTCCGGTCACCGGATCGCTGAGCGCCTCATAGTAGCAGGCCAGAGCGTAGAAAAAGAAAAATGTAAGGGAGATGGCTATGGCGCTTAATACCAGCCCTGCAATGGCCCTTGCGTTAAAGGACTTCCTGGGACTTATGTCGGCGTTCCGGGCCATGAGGGCAAGGATGATGCCGATAACGCCGCAGACAAGGCCGGTAGGCATGGCTGTCTGGTTATAGGCCAGGGACATGGGCAGATAGAAAAGGCTGCACACGATTCCGATGATGCCTGCTATCATGGAACAGGTGGCAAGGCGCTCGGAGGACGTGAAGTTTTTTTTCGGATTGTTTGAAGGCGATTTCTGGTTATTATGAGTATCATTCATCATTCTGAATAAGAACCTTTCTTTGGTCAGGCCCAGCGGGTTGTGCTGCGCCGAAATATGGTGACTGCTATCCTGGCTATTTTATCACGAATTACCGGCACTGTCCAGATGAAGAAGCTTTCCATATACGGGGAACTTTCTGCCAGAACTTGCATAAGCGGTTGGGATGCACTATAATATAACAGTTAGTTAGATTACAGATATGCGAGGTTTACCATGGATATTATTAAAAAACTGGCGGAAGAGCTGAATATCGGACGCCATCAGGCGGAAGCAGCCGTCAAACTCATTGATGAGGGGAATACGATTCCGTTCATTGCCAGATACCGGAAGGAGGCAACCGGCTCCTTAAACGACGAGGTACTGCGCAATCTGGATGAGCGGTTAAAATACCTGCGCAACCTGGAAGACCGCAAGAGCCAGGTTATTGCCTCTATTGCGGAGCAGGAGAAGCTGACCCCGGAGCTGGAGCTTAAGATAAAGGAGGCCCAGACCCTGGTGGCGGTGGAGGACCTTTACCGTCCCTACAAGCCCAAACGCCGGACAAGGGCCATGATTGCCAGGGAAAAGGGGCTGGAGCCTCTGGCGGACCTTATCAGCATGCAGATGACAGGTGAGCCTGTTGAAAAGGCGGCTGCCGGCTTTGTGTCGGAGGAAAAAGGAGTGGCCAGCGTCCAGGAGGCCATACAGGGAGCCAGGGATATACTGGCGGAGCGCATTTCAGATAACGCGGCCTTCCGTACCTATATCAGGAACATAACCATGAACAAGGGTGTCATCCAGTCCTCTGCCAAGGATGAGAAGGCGCAGTCTGTCTATGAGATGTATTATAATTATGAGGAGCCTGTGAAGAAGGCTGCCGGCCACCGCATCCTGGCCCTGAACCGGGGCGAGAATGAAAAGATGCTGACCGTGAAGGTCCTGGCTCCTGAGGAGCAGATTCTGGGGTATTTGGAAAAGCAGACCATTGTCCGGGACAACCCATATACCACGCCCATCCTTAAGGAAGTGGCAGCCGACAGCTACGGCCGCCTCATCGGCCCCTCCATAGAGCGGGAAATCAGAAACGATTTGACGGAAAGAGCAGAGGAGGGCGCCATCAAGGTATTTGGAAAAAACCTGGAACAGCTTCTGATGCAGCCTCCCATTGTGGGACGGGTGGTTTTGGGCTGGGATCCGGCCTTCCGCACCGGATGTAAGCTGGCCGTGGTGGACAGCACGGGAAAGGTGCTGGATACAGTGGTTATTTACCCTACAGCTCCTCAGAACAAGGTGGAGGAATCCAAAAAGATACTGAAGGCTTTCATTAAAAAATACAATATTTCCCTCATATCCGTGGGAAACGGCACAGCGTCCAGGGAGTCGGAGCAGATTATCGTGGATTTGCTGAAGGAAATCAGAGAACAGGTCCAGTATGTGATTGTAAATGAGGCAGGAGCGTCCGTGTACTCTGCCAGCAGGCTGGCCACCGAGGAATTCCCTGCCTTTGACGTGGGCCAGAGGAGCGCGGTATCCATTGCCAGACGTCTCCAGGACCCGCTGTCTGAGCTGGTGAAAATTGACCCCAAGTCCATCGGCGTGGGTCAGTACCAGCATGATATGAACCAGAAGCGTCTGGGTGAGGCGCTGGAAGGCGTGGTGGAGGACTGCGTGAACAAGGTGGGCGTGGATCTGAACACAGCCTCGGCCTCCCTGCTGGAATATGTGTCCGGCATCAATAAGACACTGGCTAAGAATATTGTGGCCTACAGGGAAGAGAACGGGGCATTTAAGAGCAGAAAGCAGCTGTTAAAGGTAGCCAAGCTGGGGCCAAAGGCATTTGAGCAGTGCGCCGGCTTTATGCGTATTACAGGGGGTGAGAATCCTCTGGACGGTACCAGCGTCCATCCGGAGAGCTATGATGCAGCCGGGAAGCTTCTGGAAAAGCTGGGTTATAAGCCTGAGGAGCTGTCCCGGGGAGGTCTGGTGGGAATCAGCCGGAGGATAAAGGATTATAAGAGGACAGCGCAGGAGCTGGGCATAGGAGAGATAACCCTGCGGGATATTGCGGGAGAGCTGGAAAAGCCTGCCAGGGATCCCAGGGATGAGATGCCAAGGCCCATTCTAAGAAGCGATATCCTGGAGATGAAGGATTTGGAGCCGGGAATGGTGTTAAAGGGAACCGTGCGCAACGTCATTGATTTTGGCGCCTTTGTGGATATAGGCGTTCATCAGGACGGCCTGGTACATATCTCCCAGATGACAGACAAGTACATCAAACATCCGCTGGAGGCTGTCAGTGTGGGAGATGTTGTGGATGTGAAAATTTTGAGCGTGGATTTGGCCAAGAAGAGGATTTCACTGACCATGAAGGGCGTAAAGTAAGTATGAAACGAGGTAGGAAATGGTAATCGAGACGCGGAAACCGGAAGAAACATATGAGCTGGGAAGAAAGATGGGAGGGGAAGCAGGGCCTGGACAGATTGTCTGCCTGAGCGGTGATTTGGGCGTGGGAAAGACTGTGTTTACGCAGGGATTTGCGGCCGGCCTGGGCATAGAGGGGCCGGTGAACAGTCCCACCTTTACGATTTTGCAGCAGTATGAGGACGGACGGCTTCCGCTGTACCATTTTGACGTGTACCGTATCGGTGATGTGAGCGAGATGGACGAAATCGGCTATGAGGACTGTTTCTTCGGAGACGGCGTCTGCCTCATCGAGTGGCCCGGCCTGATTGAGGAGATACTGCCTGAGAAGGTGACCTGGGTGACCATTGAAAAGGATTTGGAAAAGGGATTTGATTACAGGCGGATTAGCGTGGAGGATAGAGGATGAGAGTACTGGGAATAGAGAGTTCATCCCTGGTGGCCAGTGTGGCCCTGGTGACAGATGACATATTGACAGCAGAGTATACAGTGGATTTTAAAAAGACTCATTCACAGACCCTGCTCCCTATGCTGGATGAGATTGTAAAGCTTCTGGAACTGGATATGGATACCATTGACGCCATAGCAGTGGCCGGCGGCCCGGGGTCCTTTACCGGGCTGCGCATAGGCGCTGCCACGGCAAAGGGGCTGGGGCTGGCTCTTAAAAAGCCCTTGGTCCATGTTCCCACCGTGGATGCCATGGCATATAATATGTGGGGGGCAGAGGGACTGATCTGTCCTATCATGGATGCAAAACGCAGCCAGGTCTATACGGGGCTCTATCATACCAGGGACGGCCTGGAGGTGGTGATGGAGCAGCAGCCCATGGATATGCGGGAGCTGGCGGGACTTCTCAATGAAAAAGGAGAGCGGGTCATATTCCTGGGAGACGGTGTGCCTGTATATAAGGATATTATCAGGGAGATGCTCACCGTGCCCCATGCCTTTGCACCGGCCCAGATGAACCGGCAGAGGGCTGCCTCCGTGGCTGCCCTGGGGATGAACGCGATTTTGGATGCAGAGGGCTGCCATGGCGTACGGGTGGTGACAGCGGCGGAGTTCACGCCGGATTATCTGAGAAAGCCCCAGGCTGAACGCCAGAGAGAGGCAGAGCAGTCTGCCCGCGGAGCTGCCGCAAAGCTCCCGGGAGATTATTAACGGCAGCAGATACATGGTCTGAACTGCTGCGGCAACAGAAAGGAGCGGGAAAATGGAGCTGATTCGCGGGGTGCGCCCCATGACAGGCCAGGATATTGAGCAGGTAGCTGATTTGGAGCAGGTATGCTTTTCGGAGAGCTGGTCTGAGAATCTGATACGTATGGGCCTGGACAGCAGGCTGGATACGTATTTTGTCTATGCGGACCACGGAGCCATCCTGGGATATGCGGTTGTGCGGATTCTGGCGGACGAGGGGGAGATACAGCGGATTGGGGTATATCCCAATTACAGGCGTCAGGGAATTGCGCGGGAACTTATGGATGCCATGGTGGCTTTTGCCAGGGCCAGAGGGGTCCGGGCCATTGCCCTGGAGGTCCGGGAAAGCAACCTGGGAGCCAGAAAACTGTATGATTCCTATGGTTTCAGGCAGGAGGCTGTCAGGAAGGGATATTACCACAATCCTGCCGAGGATGCCGTCATCATGTGGAATCGGACAATATGAAAGAATTACCACTTAAAATGTGAATATTTTATGTATATAATGGAGAGGAACCAGACATTCCTCTCCTTTTTTCTTTAAGGGGAAGATAAGGGAATGAATGAAAGGATACGATGACAGAGAAAGGCGAGGGTTCATATGAAAAGGTACAATAAAAATGGACAGCTGGAAGCAATAATGTGCAATTGCTGCGGAAAGAAGCTGGTGGTGCAGCAGGGAATCATCCGGGAAGGATGTATTAGTATCGACCATGCATGGGATTATTTTTCTGAGAAGGACGGACAGGTCCATCATTTTGATTTGTGTGAAGAATGTTATGATGAACTGGTTTCCGGCTTCAAGATACCTGTGGACAGGGAAGAACAGATTGAATTTCTGTAGGATGGGATAAGGAGAACTGCCAAAGCGGTTCTCCTTAATATGTATCCCCGGATCTCATGCGGGGGATATGGTGAAATATTCAGGAAAGCGGTTTCGATACAGCACCGGAACCTCTCCCTCGATAAGGGGCGTCAGGTAATCCGTCATTTCCCGGGTAATGTCGTTGCCCGACCGGTTAATCCACTGCCGGGGGACTGTCTTTTCGCGGTTGGCAACCAGAGACACGTCCGCGGCGGCAAACTGAATCCGGTAACGGTCCTTTGAGGGCATACGCAGGAGGGTTGCCATTTTTCCGGTCTGGCCCCGGACTGCGCACTGAACCGCTTTTGTTCCCAGAAGCCGGGATTCGTTTAAATCCGTGCGGCTGGCCAGATGGGCGGCGCAGCGCTGCATGAGATTGAGCTCCAGGGAACGGGTCTTGCATCCCAGTTCATTCCGGACAATATGAGCCAGGACGCCTCCGGTTCCCGCAATATCCTTGTGGCCGAATCGGTCGGGACTGTTGCCGGGAGTCTGTTCAGACAGATAAGTCCCATTTTCATCCCGGACGCCCTCGCTGACAGCAACCAGCAGATTTCTGTTTTCAGACTGACGGCTTCGTATGTCGTCCAGAAACCGGCTGATGGAAAAGGGAACTTCGCAGAGGTAAATAAAGTCAGGTCCGCGGTTGCCGTTTACCCTGGAAAGGGATGAGGCGGCAGTGAGCCAGCCTGCGTTCCGCCCCATGATTTCCACGATGGTGACTCCGAAGGAATCATAGACAGCCACATCCCTCTCCAGCTCCGCGAAGGTGGTGGCAATATATTTGGCTGCCGAGGCAAAACCAGGGCAGTGGTCAATCTCCATCAGATCATTGTCGATGGTCTTTGGCGCTCCGATGATTTTTATATCTTCAATCTTTTGGGAACGGCAGTATCTGGCCGGCTTATCCACTGTGTCCATGGAGTCATTCCCGCCTATGTATATGAAATAGGAGATTTCATATTTCCGGAAAATATCAATCAGAACCCGGTATTGGGCGGCATCATCTTCCGGCCCGGCCAGCTTGAAGCGGCAGGAACCCAGGGCAGCGGCAGGGGTTTGGGCCAGTTTGTCCAGGTCCATTGTGTTATTGATATAATCCAGCAAATCTATTATTTTTTCCTGTAAAATGCCCTCAATGCCATTGAGTCCCCCATATATCCGGTCAATACCGCCCTGAATCATGGCTTCTGTGATGACTCCGGACAGGGTGGCGTTGATTGCGGATGTGGGGCCGCCGGACTGGGCCACAAGCAGATTGTGCATCCGTGATTTCCCTCCTGCTATTTATTCATGTATAAAGGCATGACCTGGCGTATGATGCGGTTGAACTGTGAGGCGTCCCAGGCGCTGCGCCCGATAAAGAGGCCGTCCACATCTGGAAGTTGAATCAGTTCCTGTGCGTTTTGGGAATTCACGCTGCCGCCATAGAGAATGGGGATGCGGCTTCCCTGTTCCTCGCCAAAGCGTGCGCACAGAATCCGCCGTATGCCCGCATGGCGCTCAGCCACATAACCACTGTCCGCGGGGATACCGTTTACGCCGATGGCCCATACGGGTTCGTAGGCAATCCAGAGATGCTTTGCCTGTTCTCCGGTGATAGAATGAAGTCCCACCTTTAACTGGGTGCTCAGGGTCTCTCCGCTTAGACCGTATTCCCTCTGAATCAGGGTCTCTCCTATACACAGCAGGGGAGTGAAACCGGACTGGGCTGCCTTTGCCGTCTTTTTTCCTGGTCAAAGTCATCCTCCCTGAAAACGTGGCGGCGTTCCGAGTGGCCGATTTCCACTACGCTTACCCCCACTTCCTTAAGCATGACAGGTGAAATTTCACCGGTGAACTGTCCCTGCTCCTCCCAGCACATGTTCTGGGCCCCCAGTCGTATGTGGGATCTGGACGTAATCCTGTTAGCGGACTCCAGGGAGGTAAAAGAAGGGATGACAAACAGGGTAAGAGGGCTGTCTGCCAGGTCCTCTGTCAGCTGGCGGAGCTGCGTCAGAAATGAAGCTGTGTCCGCAATGGTTTTGTACATCTTTGTGTTTGTGCCAAGATACAACCGATTCAGTTTTTTCATCAAGCCGCCTCCGCTATTTGAGATTTTCTCCTTCGATTTCTTTGATGGCCTCCACCTTGGATGTGGATGCACAGTCCACGAATTCCAGTACCAGCCATTTTTCCAGAATCCGCTTTGCCAGCTCGGTTCCAATCACCCGCTCGCCCATGCAGATCACATTGCCGTCATTGCTCAGCTTTAAACGTTCCGCCGAGAAGATATCATGGCAGACGCCGGCGCGGATGCCCTTGAATTTGTTGGCAGTCATGGCCATGCCCAATCCTGTGCCGCAGATCAGCACACCGTGCTTCTGTTAACCGCTGTTTATGATCTCCTGGCACACCTTCTCTGCCACATAGGGATAATAGGTAGAATCCTCAGTGCTGTCGCATCCCATATTCTCCACGGTCTGTCTCTTATACACATCTCCGAGCCCACGAGACGGAGCTACATCTCGTA
>OWIH01000294.1_pt1 | contig 17317 bp, 12 predicted proteins | sample 1732891 | NCBI WGS metagenome assembly OWIH01 (sample SAMN05065765, study PRJEB22554) | human gut metagenome | biome: ENVO:2100002; feature: ENVO:00000062; material: ENVO:00002003 | host: Homo sapiens | place: USA
GTTTTTAGCAGTTGCAAATATAAGGAAAATCATTGTAAAAACCTAAAGTTTTTAGAAAATAAACGCTTTTGCCACTCCCCATTTGTAGGTATTGCCATCAGAAATACGGAGTTTTATCTCCGCCGTGCCGCTTATTTTTCGTACCTTTGCATGAAAACAGACAGAACAAGACCGGAAGGACAAAAACATGAAACTTTCAGAACTCAAAACCGGCGAACGGGGTGTCATCGTGAAAGTGGCGGGACACGGCGGTTTCCGCAAGCGCATCATCGAGATGGGATTCATCAAGGGCAAGACCGTGGAGGTGTTGCTCAACGCACCGCTGCAAGATCCCGTGAAATACAAAATCATGGGATATGAGGTTTCGCTGCGCCACAGTGAAGCCGAACAGATAGAGGTGGTGACACCCGAGGAGGCGAGAAACATGGAGCAGGGGGCGGAAAAGGCCGACGGCAAGAAGGAGAAGCTGCCGCACGCCGTGCCCGACGACGGTCCCGTGAGCGAACGCCTGCTGAAAGACGCAGCACTGCGCAAGCAGCATATAATCAACGTGGCACTGGTGGGCAACCCCAACTGCGGAAAGACTTCGCTCTTCAACTTCGTCTCCGGGGCGCACGAACGGGTGGGCAACTACTCGGGTGTGACCGTGGACGCGAAGGAGGGTCACGCCGAATACCACGGCTACACGTTCAACCTCGTGGACCTGCCGGGCACCTACTCGCTCTCGGCCTACTCGCCCGAGGAACTCTACGTGCGCAAGCAAATCATCGAGAAGACACCCGACGTGGTGATCAACGTGATAGACACGTCCAACCTCGAGCGCAACCTCTACCTCACCACGCAGCTCATCGACATGCACCTGCGCATGGTGTGCGCCCTGAACATGTTTGACGAGACCGAGGAGCGGGGCGACAACGTGGACTACAACAAGCTGAGCAGCCTCTTCGGGGTGCCGATGGTGCCCACGGTGTTCACCTCGGGGCGCGGCGTGGAAGAGCTGTTCCGCGCGGTGATAGACCTCTACGAGGCCAACGAGGATGAGGACCCGCACTACCGCCACATACACATCAACCACGGACACGAGATAGAAGACGGCATCGCCGGCATACAGCACTATCTCAAGACCGACGCCAACCTGCGGCAGCGATACTCCACCCGCTATCTGGCCATCAAACTGCTCGAGAACGACCGCGACGCGGAGGCCTACATCGCCACCCTGCCCACCGCGGCCGCCATCATGGCCGAGCGCGACAAGGCGGCCGGGCGCGTGAAGGAGGAGACGGGCGAAGACTGCGAGACAGCCATCATGGATGCCAAATACGGCTTCATACACGGGGCGTTGCAAGAGGCGGAATATGCCACGGGGCAGAAGAAGGACACCTACCAGACCACCCATCTTCTCGACCGCATCATCACCAACAAGTATCTCGGATTTCCTATTTTCATCGCCCTGATATGGCTCATGTTCGAGGTGACATTCTCCGTGGGCCAGTATCCCATGGACTGGATAGAGGCCGGCGTGGGCTGGGTGGGCCGCATGGTGAGTGCCACACTGCCCGACGGACCACTCAAAGACATGCTCGCCGATGGCGTGATAGGTGGTGTGGGAGCCGTGATCGTGTTCCTGCCGCAGATACTCATCCTCTACGCCTTCATCTCTTTCATGGAAGACTCGGGCTACATGGCCCGCGCAGCCTTCATCATGGACAAGCTGATGCACAAGATGGGGCTCCACGGCAAGTCGTTCATCCCCCTCATCATGGGCTTCGGCTGCAACGTGCCGGCCGTGATGGCCACGCGCACCATCGAGAGCCGGCGCAGCCGACTGGTCACAATGCTCATCCTGCCGCTCATGAGTTGTTCGGCCCGGCTGCCCATCTACATCATGATCATCGGCACGTTCTTCTCGGCACAATACCGCTCCACGGTGATGATTTCGCTCTATCTCATAGGCATCCTCATGGCCGTGGTGATGAGCCGGCTGTTCACCACGTTTGTGGTCAGGGGCGAGGACACGCCCTTTGTCATGGAACTGCCGCCCTACCGCTTCCCCACCTGGAAAGCCATCGGCCGCCACACGTGGGAGAAGGGCAAACAATATCTCAAGAAGATGGGCGGCATCATCCTCGTGGCGAGCATCATCGTGTGGGCGCTGGGCTACTTCCCCCACGACTCCCGGCTCGACTCGCAGGCCCAGCAGGAGCAGAGCTACATCGGGCGCATAGGCAAGGCCATCGAACCGGTGTTCCGTCCGCAGGGCTTCGACTGGAAACTCGACGTGGGACTCGTGGCCGGCGTGGGGGCGAAAGAGATCGTGGCTTCCACGATGGGCGTGCTCTACAGCCACGACGACAGCTTCTCCGACGACGACAGCTTCGAGGCTTCCGACTCGGAGAAATACACCATCTTGCGGCGCAAGATGCTCGCCGACGGCATCACGCCGCTCTCGGCCTACGCCTTCCTGCTCTTTGTGCTGCTCTACTTCCCCTGCATCGCCACCATCGCAGCCATCAAGGGCGAGACGGGCAGCTGGCGGTGGGCACTCTTCGCCGCCGGCTACACCACCGTGCTGGCATGGGTGGTGTCGGCTGCCGTCTACCAGATAGGCAGCCTCTTCTGAAGCAATAAGAGAATGTCAAACTAATTGTCTGTTTTCGGGCTCTCTGCTTGCGATATTCGCAACGGACAGCCCATCCGGGCGCAAATGCGCGATTTTGGCGGCATCTGCAAAGTGCTGACAATCAGCCGTTTGAATTTTATCAACACAAATCCGGAGTCAAAAACAGGTATGAAAAAGCCCAAACGGGCTTGCAAAAGGGCCGCAGTTGCGATGCAACTGCGGCCCTTTTGTCTCTCCGGTGTGGCTCTTTCACACATTCGAAGAACCCGAATAGGGAAATCGGCAGACTTTTTCGGTTACTTTAAGCCGGCTTCCCATGCTGGTTGAAGAATTTTGGCGGAGGTGTTTTTGTCAATATCATTCGCCACCATCCGCCCATGGCATATCCCCCTCCCCTCTCTCGGAGAGATACCGGGGGGAGTGAGGCTTTTTACTTCTTCTCCTCCATCACGCCCTCCACATAGAGGCGGGTGAGTTCCACCTTACCATTGGTGCGCACGGTGACGGTCTTTTTGAAGTGACCGGGGAAGCGTCCCTTACCATCGTAGGTGATGCTGATTTGGCCCTTCTGTCCCGGGGCGATGGGTTGCTTGGTGTAGTTGGGCACCGTGCAACCGCAACTGGCCACCGCCTGATTGATGACCAGCGGTTGGTCGCCCACGTTGGTGAACGTGAAGACAGCCTTCTGACTCGGGTCAGCTTCGTTGAATGTACCGAAGTTGTGCGTGAGCTTGTCAAACTTGATTTCGGCCTGCGCCGATGCCGTGGCTGCCACAGCGATGAGCAGCGTCAGGGCCAGCATTATTTTCTTCATTGTCATTTTCTCCTACATTTAGTTTGTTTTCCCTTCGTTTTTTCCGGGATTCTTTTTCTGTTACTTAGCCTTTCCGCCGCATCCGTGCCCCGACCGCTTGTCACGGCCGCCCACTTGCGTGCGGGAAAGAGACTCTACTGAATCTGATGCAAATTTAAGGATAAAGTTTAGTATAACGTTATTTTTTTACAAACTTTAAGTGTTTGGGAGGGCGAAAGTGCCCAATATCGGTAACAAAAAAACACATAAAAAACTTGCAGAGTGAGAATTTATGCTTATATTTGCAATGATATTATGAGAAGTTTTTAAAAATTCGTGATTTTTATATAACTTTGCAAAGTGCGGGCGCACAGGAGAACGAAAAAGGCCCCGTCTACGGGCGGTTGCTCCTCCACTCCATTTTAAGACAAACGAGACTTAACATATATGACTCACCATTACCACAGCAAGGTTCTCGCAGTTTCATTAGTGCTGCTGACCACAGCTATGCCCGTGCCGGCAAAGAAGAAGACACCTAAGATTTCTTTGCCCGTGCATAGCGCCGACTCTGCCAACACCATCAAGAAGATGGTGAAAGGCTGTAAGAGACATCCGGGGCTTTTCACCCTTTATTTCAACAAGGCCAAGGGCGAACTCTACTTCGAGTTGCCCGACAGTGTCTTTGACAAGACCTACATGCTGGCCAGCCGCATAGCCTCGACGAGCGACGGCAGAGACTATGTGGCCGGACAGATGAACGTGCAGCCCTTCCCCATCAGCTTTTCTTCTGACGGGCGCAACGTATATATGAAAAAGGTGATGACCTTCAACTCAGTCAGTCCCACCGACCCGATTGTGCCCGCCTTCAACCGCAACAACCTCGATCCCGTGTTGGCAGGTTTCAAGATTGTGGCCCAAGAAGGCAAAAGGGTGCTCATCAACGTGAGCAAATTTTTCTGCAGCAATGAGCGCAGCATCTCCCCGCTCAAGGAGACTTCGCCCATAGCCAAGCTGATGGGAGGCACGGATGGCATCAAGGGCACGTTCCAGGCGGAAGCCTCGGGATTTGTCTCGGCCCAGTCGTTCCCCATGAACATCGAGATAGAAAGTCTCTTGAGCTACCAGACGACAGGCGTGATACAGAAACCCTACTCGGTCATTGTCCACCGCTCGCTCTTTGCCTTGCCCGAGGCCTCTGCCATGCCCATACGCTATAAAGACAACCGCGTGGGCTTCTTCTACAACGACAAAAACATATTCTCCTCCGACAAAGATCGCATCGAGGAACGGACCATCATCAACCGCTGGCGCATTCTGCCCAGAAAGGAAGACATGGACCGCTATTTTGCCGGGGAACTGGTGGAACCGGAAAAGCCCATCGTATTCTATGTAGACTCGGCTTTCCCCGACAAGTGGCGCGAAACCATCAAGGAGGGCATCCTGGTGTGGAACAAAGCCTTTGAAGCGGCCGGCTTCAAAAATGTCGTCCGGGCACTCGACTATCCCAAAAACGACTCCACGTTCAATCCCGACGACATGCGCTACAACTGCTTCCGCTACGTGGCCACGGAGACGGCCAACGCCATGGGGCCCAGTTATGTGGACCCGCGCACGGGAGAAATACTTTCGGCCGATGTCATCTGGTATCACAACATCGTGTCGCTGCTGCACAACTGGCGTTTTGTGCAGACCGGGGCCGTGGATCCGCGGGTGCGCCGGGCCAAGTTTGACGACGATGTGATGCGCGAGTCCATACGCTATGCGGCCTCCCATGAGGTGGGCCACACGCTCGGACTGATGCACAACATGGGGGCCAGCTACTCCTACCCCGTGGAGAAGTTGCGCGACCCGGCCTTCACCCAAAAGTATGGCACCACACCCAGCATCATGGACTACGCCCGCAACAACTATGTGGCACAGCCCGGCGACATGGAGCGCGGCGTGAAGCTGACACCGCCCGACCTCGGCGTTTACGACATCTATGCCATCAACTGGGGGTATCGCCTCATCAAGGATGCCAAGACTCCCGAGGCCGAAAAGCCAACCCTCGACCGATGGATAGAGGAGAAGGCGGCCGACCCGATGTATGAATTCGGTGCACAACAGCTATTCTCCATCATAGACCCCACCTGCCTGACCGAAGATTTGGGCAACGACCACCTCAAGGCCGGCAGCTACGGTATCAGCAACCTGAAACTGCTCATGAAGCATTTTGAGGACTGGACGATGGAAAAAGGCGAACGCTACGACCAGATGGAGAAGACCTATATGGAGGTGACCAAGCAGTATGGCCGCTACCTGAAACATGTGGTGCCTTACATCGGGGGCATCAAATACAAGGAGATTCGGCAGGGCGACAACCGGCCCGCAGCCAAAATATACGTTAGCAAAGCCCGGCAGAAGGCTGCGCTGAACTGGCTTCTCAACCAGCTTCGCACCTACGATGCCTGGCTCACCCCCAAGAGTCTTATACAGAAACTGCAGGTGGATCTCAACATCAACGAGAAGTTGCGCTCACAGATCGTCTCCTCCATCATGAATGCCGCGGTGCTCTATCGGGTGCGCGAGGGCGGACGCTTCGATGCTGTGGCCAACTACCGGTTGGAAGACTATCTCAACGATCTCACCAACGGGCTGTTCATCGCTCCCAAGCAGGGACGCCTGTCGCATGCCGAGCAACAACTGGAGAGTGCGGCCATTGCCCAGATGCTCAAGAGTTCGGGACTTGGCGCAGACGCAGCAGCCAAGGGCAGCAAGACGCTTGCAGTCTGCGATGACGCAGCAGAAGACTTCTGCCACGTGGGAGACGACAGCTTCTTCCGGATAAACATAGGCACCTCCACACTCACAAAAACCGAAATGGGAGCCGTGATGCTGGGCCGACTGAAAGAGGTGCTGCGAAAGTATCGCGTCTATCAGCGCACAGCTGTGGGACTCACACGCGACTTCTACGCCTATCAGATATTGCAAATAGAGAAGGCTTTGGCCAAGGACTGAAAGGCGAGAAGAATTAAAGGAGTGGGAATTTAAAGGAGAAAGTTTCCCGGGGGAAGCGGAAAAAGACAATAGGCCAATGCTTGCTGCCCGCCAAACTCAAGCTATGAGGCTGTTTTTCGCAACTCCCCCGGCTCCCGGGAAGCCCCGCCAAATCCTTATAAAACAACAAACAAAACAACCATACCAACATGAGCAAGAGACATTTTCTGTATCTACTCTTTGCAGTGCTGCTATCGGCAACCACTGCTTGGGCGCAGACCACAACGCCGGCCCGGGCCGATGTCGTCAAAGGCCGGGTGCTTGATGCCGGCGGCGAAGCTCTCATCGGTGCCCAAATTTGCTGGAAGGGCACCAAGATCATGACCGTGACTGATATCAACGGCGAGTTTTCCATCCGTCGAGATGCCGCTTCGCCCGTGCTGGTGGTTTCCTACATCGGCTACAAGTCGAAGGAAACCAAGGTGGGCAAAGACCAGACAAACATCAGCATCAGCATGAGCGACGACGCTCAGAATCTTGACGAGATCGTGGTCGTGGGCTACGGTCTTCAGAAAAAGGCAGCCATCACAGGCTCCGTGGAGGCCATCAAGGCCGAAGACATCCTGATGATACCCACGGCCAACCTCGACCAGTCGATCACCGGACAGGTGGCCGGTCTACAGGTGATGCAAACCACCGGCGACCCCAGCACGGCCAAAGAGGCATCCATCCACATCCGCGGTATCAACAGTGCGCCACTGCTGGTCATCGATGGTGTGCCCCGGTTTGGCACCAACACCTCCGACGGCGAAATGCGCCTCTCCGATCTCAGCCCCGACGACATTGAGAGCGTGACCATCTTGAAAGATGCCGCTGCGGCCGCCGTCTATGGCTCACGCGCTGCCAACGGTGTGATATTGGTAAAGACCAAACGCGCCACCGGCAACAAAAAAGTGCGCATCAGCTATCGCGGACAGAGCAACATGCAGGAGGCCACCCATCTGCCTAAGTTCCTCAACGGCTACGAGTTTGCCCTGCTGCGCAACCGGGCCGTGGACAACACACCGGGAACGACTGTCGAAAAGTACACCGACGAACAGTTGGAGCAAATCAAAAACCACTCCAACCCGAATGTATATGGTGACGAAGACCTGCTGAGCCACCTCAAGACACACGGCCACACGATGACCCACAGCCTCTCGGCCAGCGGCGGCAACGACGGTTTGAATTACTATCTGTCTTTCGGTTATGCTGACTCGAAGGGACTCTACAGCGGTGTGGGCCGCCGACGTCTGAACTACATGGCCAAATTGGATGCCAAACTCTCGAAGCGGCTCACACTGGCGGTAGACATGAGCGGCACGCGCACCAACTCCAAGAACAGCAGCTACACCACGCTGAACTCGGCCTACGCCTATTCGCCCTTGCAGGTGACACGTTTCACCAACGGACAACTGGCCAGCATCAACGGCGGCAACCCGCTTATCAACATCAACGGACTGGGCGGCTACATCACAGACAAGACCAAGATGAACACCATCACGGTGAATCTGAACTGGGAATTGCCGTGGGTGAAAGGACTGTCGGCCTACGTGCGGAGCACTTTCGACGACAACAACACCGTGGAGTCGACTTTCAACAAGCCCGTGACTCTCTATACCTACGATGCCGACAAAGACACCTACACCACCGACCCTAACACCGTGTATCCCACGGCCAAGGTGACACTGAGACAAAACGACGGGTTCTTCGAGAGCCAACTCTACGAGGCAGGACTCAACTACAATCACACGTTTTCGGCCAAACACGATGTCGAGGGGACGCTCATTGCCAACTACCAGCGCACGCATAACCAGTTTATGAACGGCGTCAATCTCGACAAAAGTATCTTCCCCGAAACCATGGGCACCGCACAGAAAGCAAACCTCGTGGGCAACGAGTTCCGCAATCAGCGGGCCTCGGTCATCGGACGCGCCAAATATGGTTACGCCAACAAATATTTCGCGGAATTCAGTTTCCGTGTCGACGGTTCCAATAACTTCCGGCCGGGCAAGCGTTGGGGCTTCTTCCCCTCGCTCTCCGGAGCATGGGTGGTGAGCAATGAGGGCTTCTTCCGCAGTTGGAAACAGAATGCCATCTCCAATCTGAAGTTCCGTGCATCGACCGGATGGCTGGGCAACGACGGATTGGTGAACAGCTACTCCTACCTGAAAACCTACATGGAGTCGCCCAACCGGGGCTATGACATCGGCGGCAACTTCACGCCGGGCATCGGCCTGACCACCGGCGGCTACCCTAATCCCAACCTCACTTGGGGCAAGACGCACGACTGGAACGTCGGCACCGACATCGGACTGTGGGACGGCAGGATAGGCATCACGTTCGAAACCTTCCTCCGCTATGAGACCGACAAGATTACGTCGGCTCCCAACTACCTCTATCCCCCTTCTACGGGTGTGGAAGGCAATGTGCCCAGTGTCAACTTCGCCAAGCTCAAGGCCTGGGGATGGGACCTCACGGTGAACCACAAGAACACTGTGGGCAAACTGAAATATAATGTGGGCATCACACTGAGCAAGTCGACCGACAAGTATCTGGACTTCGGAGACGAGAGCAAACAGTTGCCCAACCTGCGCCGCAAGGGTACCAGTAGCATGGTGTGGACGATGTATCAGGCAGCCGGCATCTTCAAGAGCCAGGAAGAAATAGACCACCACGATGTGGACCAAGACGGACAGGGCAACGCCACGCTGGCCCCGGGCGACATTAAATATGTAGACCAAAACGGCGACCACGTGCTCGACTCCAAAGACCGCATCTATGTGAAAAACTCATCGTATCCCGACATGGACTTCGCACTCAGGCTCGGAACCTCCTACAAGGGCTTTTTCCTCAACGTGCTGTTTCAGGGCGAGTTCGGCTATAAGCAGAACATCAATGAGTATTACACGCTCGACAATGGCACGTTGCAGAAATTCCAGCAATATCACCTCACGGAGACATGGACAGAAGACAACCCCAACGCCCGCTATCCACGCATCAAGTTTGCCACCACCAATGACAACAACCGCAAGGCTTCCACCTTCTGGATACAGGATTGCAACTTCATGCGCCTGAAGATGCTCAACGTGGGCTATGCTTTCCCGGCTGCCATGCTGAAACACATAGGCCTCTCAACAGCCAGCATAGCCGTGCAGGCCAGCAACCTCTTTACCATCAGCAATCTGGAGGATATGGATCCCGAATCGCTTCGCGGCTATCCCATCCAACGGTCATACGGCGTAACACTAAACTTAGGATTCTAAATCAAGACTACCCATGATGAAGATTAAAATATGGATATTGGGGGCCGTGGCCTCGCTCTCACTGACGGCTTGCAACAGTCTGTTTGACGATGCACCCCTGGACAAGATTTCCGACGAGGCGACTTGGACCAACAGCCAGCTGGTCGACGAGTATGCCAACACTTGGTATCGGGAGATGAGCAGTGGTTTCAGCATCTACGTGCCCAGTTCGACACTGCTCAAAAGTGTCTCACGCTACTACCTCCCATGGTTTGGCGACCAACTGACGGTGGGCAAATCCGATTGGTTCAATGCCGGCTACGGAGACATTTTGAAAGGCAACGAGGAAAGCATCACGCGGTATGCCGCCAACCGATGGGCAGCCTACTACACACAGTTGCAGTACATCAACACCTTTCTGGTCAACAAGGATAAAGTGCCCGATGCCGCGCAGAAACAGCGACTGGAGGGCGAGGCTCATTTCTTCAGAGCCTATTATTACTACATGCTTTGGCGACGATTCGGGGGCGTGTTGCTCATAGACCACCCCTACGACCCGCTTCAGCAGAAAGAGGTATTCCCCCGGGCATCGTATGAGCAGATGGTGGACTTCATCGTGGCCGACGCCGACAAGGCGGCCGAGCTGCTTCCCACGACATACGCCTTGAGTGAAAGCGGGCGCATCACCAAAGGCGCTGCCCTCATGCTGAAAGCCAAGACCTATCTTTGGGCCTCAAGCGAAGTGTTCCAAAACAAGGACAAAGGCTATCTGGGGTTCACCGGCGACGCAAGCAAGGAGATGTTGCAGAAAGCCCAAGCGGCCTATGATGCGCTTTTCGCACTGAACGCCTATTCACTCATTCCCATCGCGGCAACCACTCAGGACGACATCAAGGACGAGTACCGGAAGATTTTCCTGACGAAGAACAGCCAAGAATCTATCCTCGAAGTGCAGCACTCCAACGATGGCGACTACGCCAACAAGTTCGGCCACAAACTCGACCGCGATGCGGCAGCTCCTTCGTTCACCGGCACGACGGCTGCCTATACGCCCACTCAAAACCACGTGGACGAATATGGCATGAGAGACGGGGCCACCTACGACGCAACCAAGCCCTACGAAAACCGCGACTACCGCTTCTATGCCAATATTCTCTACGACGGTTGCACTTACCACAAGCATGTCATGGACTTGCATTATACCGACAAGGTGGCGGGAGCAGACCTGAAACCTTACGGCACATCTACCTCAGCCGCCTACAGCCGCACGGGCTACTATCTGGGTAAGTTCGTGGACGAGACGCAGTCCATCGATGACAACGGAACCTACGCCAGCAAGCAGAATTACATCATCTGGCGTTATTCCGAGGCCTTGCTCGACAGAGCCGAGGTGGCTTTCCGCTTGGGCGATGAGCAGAAGGCCCTACAGTTGGTCAACCAAGTGAGAATGCGCGTACACATGGACGCTTACACCGGCATCACGTGGGAGCAGATTGTGAACGAGCGCAGGGTGGAGTTGGCTTTCGAGGAAACGAGCTACTGGGACCACTTCCGCTGGGGCAACGCAGAAACCAAGCTCAACGGTTCCAAGAATCCACTGAAGGCTATGCGCATCGACGTGAACAAGGGTGTGACGAAATACACCATCAGCAATCTCAATCGCTTCCCCGGACGCATCAGAGTGTTTGATGCGAAGGAATATTACTTCCCCATTCCTTGGAGCGAAATCAAATATCAGGGGATTGATCAGAATCCGGGATGGAAAGAGGTGTAAAGACTTTAGGAGTTAAAGGGATTTTCCCTTTAACTCCCCAAAGGTTCAAGCCATCGTGTTGTTGCCTTCAACTCCTTCCCCCAATTTCCGACAACTCCTTTAACTCTATTAAACAATAACCATATCAACAATGAAGAAGATTTTTACTTTCGTACTGGCATTGGCCTCTTTCACAGGAGCATACGCCGCAGAATACAACCTTTTCCCGACAGCAGACGGATGGTTGTGGTTTGACAATCAAGACAGCAACGCACGCTTTGTGGGCCTGATCGACGAGACACCTTATAAAGTGATGCAGGGGCAAGAAGCCAAATTGGTGCAGATGGTCTATGCCGATCAAACACCGGACTATCCCCCAACGGTAGTTGATGCCGACATTGTGGGTGTAGGAACTGACGGTGAGACAGGCTCTGCCGGTTTCCGCAAGGGAGCCATTGTGCTGCAGCCCTCCAGTGCAAACTCCGTACCCAATGGCGGCGGCTTCGTGATATGCCTGCCTTCGTGCTCCACACTGTCCATAGACTATTCCTGCAGCAGCAAGGTGATGGCTCGCATCGTGGCCACCACCAATCCACTGGCAGACATGAATAAAGTAGCCGCCTCTTATGACTTATCATCTGCCGACGGTTGGAAAGTGATCTCAGCAAAGTATATGAGCGTATTCAAACGCTTGCCCAAAGGCCATCAGCAGTGGACGGGCATCGAGAAACTGAACAATGGCAGCGACGCCACGACCATCCAGTCGGACAAACCCATCTACATCTGGTTCCAGTCGGGCACCCGCGACACCATCTATATCCACGGCATCAAGGTGACGACTCCCAAGCAGGAGACAACGGGCATCACTGCCCCCACGACCAACAAAGCCGGCATAAAGACCGAGGTCTACAGTGTAAATGGGCAATTACTGGGCAACAACAAGGCTACAAGCCGTCTGCCCAAAGGAGTCTACATCGTGAAAGAAGGAGACAAGACGCGCAAAGTCATAAAAAGGTAAGAAACAACACAAAAGAAAAATACAGGGGCAGTGCTTCATGCCTGTCCGCACGATTTGAAAAATCGTATCCCAAACCATGATTCCGGCAAAGGCATGGGAACCGGGAACGTTTCCATGAAATGTGCGGGCAGGCATAAAGCACTGCCCCTACTCTTTTCTGCTTTTTCCTATACTTTATATTTCTATGTTGCCCCAATAAAAAGCAACATAGAAACAAAAACAAGTCCATTCCCCATAAACCTTCCATACGACACGGTCACCGTTTATGGGCACATCACTCCCTTCCCCCTCAGAGAGGGGCCGGGGGTGAGGCTTTTCTCTACTTTCTCACTTTCCTAACACTTCCGTCAGCATACCTGATGATATTGACGCCCTTGCCGAGTTGTGGCCGGCGCGTCCCGTCAATGCCGTAAATGCCGATGATTTCACCCTCACCGGAGGAAGCAGACTTTTGGACTGTGGGAGCAGTGATGGCAGTGGCAGACGGCGGTTTGATGCCAATGATCATCGCCTGATGATGCTTGAAGTCAAGCGTCTTGTCATCCACATCGAGGTCGGAATCGAAATAGCCGTTGTCTTTTCCCTTCCATCCCCAGTTGATGTGTACCTCGCCCTTCTCATTATATCCGTCAAGCACCCAAGCGTGCCCACCCTGCGAGTCGCTGTTGCCGGAATAGAAAATGGGGCGACCATTGGAAAGTTCATTGTAGATAAGCTCCATCCATTCCGCCTTGGTGTAGTTTTGGCGGCTCAGATAGCGTATTCCGTCAGGCTCGTAACGGAAATAATCAATCATGTCGCGGGGAATATTGCTGTAGGCAAAAGCCGAGCTCCCGCCGAGCTGATAAATCATGCCCACAGCCACACCGCAGTGAAAAAGCAAGGTGGCTACAGCTTTCACGCTCTCACCGGTGTAGTTGAAAGGATAGGCGGTCAACATTTTCTCCCATTTATATTCCGTCTTTCCAAATTCGGCGATGACACTGTCTTTGTCGAAAAACGACTTGTAGGCATTCCGGCCCTTGCCCATCTTGGGATAGGCATGATAATACATGATTTGCCCCAAGGCCAAAGCCACGCAACCTACGGGGCAATGTTGCTCCTTTTTCGTGATTTTGTTCACCTTGGTGGGACACAGGCTGTTATAGGGTGCGCCCTGCCCCCAAGTGGTTTTCAGCATGGGTTCCACACTGGTTTTATATTTGGCTGCATCGGGGGCTATGAGCTGTGCGCTCACCGTGCCCATGCCCAACAGCAGAAAAGCCGAGAGGGCAAAGCTTCTTATCTTCATTGAAGTCAATTTAAGTCTCTTTATTTTAGAAGTTAAGGGGAGAGTATTCCCCCCTTAACTCCCCAAACTGCTCCTAAAAACTATTTCACTACGATTTTCATCACCTTGTCGCCTTGCCGCACGATATAGGTGCCTTGGGTCAACGAGTTGACATCGGCATTCTTCTCGAGAAGCCGGCCGTCAAGAGCGTAGACATCGGCCTTGGCTGCATGGGCGGCTGCATGGGCGGCACTGATGCCCGTGGCGGCCAATACCTTCACAGCCTTGGTCCTGAACACATTAGTCCCCGTAAACTTGGGAAAAGCCTGCGAAGTCATAATGCAATACACCGGCGTGGCCTGCTCTTTGATGAACGTGAATTTGCCGTCCTCTTCGGTATAGTCGGTGCCTGCCGTGAGCCGGTTGCCCTCCTCGCTCATCCACGTATAGGTTGTGGTCTGAGGGGTGGCGGCCAATCCCTTGATATTGTTCTGCGCAGAGAGATCGATGGTCTTGTCGATGTCGCTTATTTCCATCTCCTTCTGTGGAGCGTAGGTAAGGGTTTTGATATTCTCCGTGGGGATGGTGGCCAGTGTCAGTCGGTTTTTACTCAGATTGGCCGTACCGATGGCGGTGTATTTCACTTCCGTCAACTCATTGTTCATGGCAAAAAGTCGGCCCTGCTCCAAACCAGTGAGTTCGGTCAAGTCGAGCGTGGTCAGTTTATTGTTGTTCACACTCAAATACAATTTCGATGTCTTGTTGGCCCCGAGGTTGATACTTGTCAATCCCATGTTGAGCAGATAAACGCTGGCAAGAGATGTGTTGTGAGACAAGTCGAGCGTACTGATGCTGTTATTGCTCAAATAGAGCGTTTTGAGATTGGGCACCTGTGTACCGTCAAAACTTGTGAGCTTGTTGTTCTGCAGATTAAGATTGGTCAATGCCGGCTGCAAAACGACACTTGTCAACGCATTGTTGTTGAGCAGGGCTCTGGTCATCTTGGTGTTCTTCGACAAGTCAAGCGTGGTCAACTTATTGCCGTTGGCATTCAGCTCCTCCAAGTCAGTGGCCCGGGTCACATCAAGTTCTGTGACACCCGCAGCATCGATTCTCGAAATGCAGTCGAAGAAGACGATGGGCCCTGTGGCATACACCTTGATATGTCCGCCGCCCGTGGGCGTACCGGTGATCTCGGTAGCGTTATAACCATCGTAGGTGGCCATGATGGTTTTCCCCTCCACAACGGTTCCGTCTCCCCAGTCGATGGACACGGTGTTGGGAGCTATCGAACCGCTGCCGAAACCAAGCGTGCGTGTCTTGCCGTCTACTTCAGCCGTGAGACTGATAATTTCTGCCGTTTGCGCTTGCACTGCAAGCGTCAGGAATGTGGCAAAGGCCAAGAGTATAGATTTTCTCATACGAATAAAAAAATAGATAATGAAACAATAAATACTATGGCTACAAATATACACAAAATCGCTGTAATATTTGCATAAAATCAGCAGTTTAACGCAATTGGGCTTGATTATTAAGGATATACGGCGCAAGCCGCAGAAAATCCGTCAACTGCAACGAGGCAGTAATATGCGGATTATTGCGACAGAAAGGTTTTCAAATCGTTACCCGAAAGCAGGGTAACCGCCTCCACCCAAAAGGAGAAAAACTGCGATTTTTCGTGCATCCGTTGCTGTTGCTTCATTGCTCCATATTTTGCATAGCAGAGTTAGGCTCTTTCATGTTTAATTTTGCAACCAAAAAGAAAAGGCAATGGCAAGAAGCACATTCAAGGTGCTGTTCTATGTGAACGGCAGCAAGGAGAAAAACGGTATCGTCCCCATCATGGGACGTGTTACAATCAACGGCACGGTGGCACAGTTCAGCTGCAAGCGCACCATTCCGAAGGAACTTTGGGACGTGAAGGGCAACAGGGCTAAAGGCAAGAGCAAGGAAGCCATCGCCACCAATCTCTCGCTCGACAACATCAAGGCGCAAATCATCAAGCACTACCAACGGCTTTCCGACCGTGAGGCGTTCGTCACGGCAGAGATGGTGCGCAATGCCTATCAGGGGCTGGGCAGCGAGTACGACACCCTGCTCAAATCCTTTGACAGGGACTGCGCCTCCCTGCTCAAGCGTGTAGGCAAGGACAGGAGCATGGGAACATACAAGGTGATGCTCAGGGCAAGGAACAACACGGAAAAGTTTATCCGCTACAAGTACAACCGCAGCGATATGTCGATGCTCGAACTCACCCCCGACTTCATCAGGGACTTCGCCGTGTACCTCAGCACGGTGAAAGGAAACAGGAACGCCACTATCTGGCTGAACTGCATGTGGCTCAAGGGCGTGGTGATGCGTGCGCACTTCAACGGCAAGATACCCAGAAATCCGTTTGCTCAGTTCCATGTCAGTCCGAACACGAAGGAGCGTGAGTTCCTTACGGAGGACGAGCTGAAGACGCTGATGTCGCACGAGTTTGCCGACAGCCACTCCGCCTTCGTGCGTGACTTGTTCGTCTTCGCCTCCTTCACCGCCCTTTCGTTCGTGGACTTGAAGGAACTCACCACCGATGAGATAGTGGAGGTGAACGGCGAGAAGTGGATAGTTGCGAAAAGACACAAGACGCATATTCCGTTCCAAGTGAAACTGCTTGATGTCCCCCTGCAAATCATTGACAGATACAGACCGTTCCAGAAGGACAACTCTATATTCGGGGACATCAACTACTGGACGGTTTGCAAGAGGCTCAAGAAGGTCATGAGCGAGTGCGGCATCACAAAGGACATTTCCTTCCACTGCGCAAGGCACGGCTTTGCGACATTGGCACTCAGCAAGGGCATGCCCATCGAGAGCGTGAGCCGCGTACTCGGACACACGAACATCGTAACCACGCAACTCTATGCGAAAATAACCACCGAGAAACTCAACACCGACCTCTCCATGCTCGGCAGCAAGCTCAACGCATCATTCGGCAAAATCAAAATGGCATGACAATGAAAGGAGAAGACATAAACGGCAATGCCCGTCGGATAATCACGATGGACGAACACGGGAACATCACCGTACCCAAAAGGGAAATATGGATGGGCGAGTATGAGATTGCCGACCTGTTTGGCGTGTTCGGGCATACTATCCGCACGCAGGTCAAGGAAATATACAAGTCTGGGCTGCTGCATCCCTGCACGGCAGAGAGGAACATCAAGATAGCGGAGGGGCACTGGCTTGATGCGTACAGCCTTGAAATGGTCATAGCCCTTGCGTTCCGCATCAAGTCGCAAAGGGCAAAAAGGCTTCGGAAGCATGTCGTCGCAATGCTGACCGAACGGCACGAAAGGTTTGTCATGCTCCTTCCTGCACGGGCAGGCAGTCCCTGCTGAAACACCTTGACAGAGGTTTATAGAGGTTTATCCCCATCGACACAAGGGGATAAACCTTTTTCTTTTTGGGTGGTTGAAGGGCAGGGATAATAGTCAGGAACGAGTCGTATAGGACTGCCGGGAAAAGAAAAACATACCGAACACAACTTCTTTTATTTTGATGAATTGATGAATATCTGTCTCTTATACACATCTCCGAGCCCACGAGACGGAGCTACATCTC